>Ga0194132_10000175_pt1 | contig 125509 bp, 113 predicted proteins | sample TA2KigOf80mmetaG_FD_148612 | JGI IMG/M metagenome (GOLD analysis project Ga0194132, IMG submission 148612) | Freshwater microbial communities from Lake Tanganyika, Tanzania - TA2015054 Kigoma Offshore 80m | ecosystem: Environmental > Aquatic > Freshwater > Lake | place: Tanzania: Lake... | reverse complement strand
CCGAAGGCAAGGTGCTGCGCGGCGACGTCAAGAACATCACCGACTACGGCGCATTCATCGATCTGGGCGGCATCGACGGCCTGCTGCACATCACGGACATGTCGTGGGGCCGCGTCGGCCATCCGTCGGAGCTCTTCAAGGTCAACGACGAGATCGACGTGGTGGTGCTCAAGTACGACCAGGGCACCGAGCGCGTCTCGCTTGGCCACAAGCAGTTGATAGCCGACCCCTGGACCACGGTGATGGACCGCTTCCCCGCGGGCGTGCGCGTCAGCGGCAAGGTGGTCAGCCTGACCGACTACGGCGCCTTCATCGAGCTCGAGGCCGGCGTCGAGGGCCTGATTCACGTCAGCGAGATGTCGTGGAGCAAGCGCGTCAAGCACCCGTCGAAGATCCTCAACGTGGGTGACTCGGTTGAGGCGCAGGTGCTGGGCGTCGATCCGGCGGCCCGCCGCATCTCACTGGGCCTCAAACAGGTCGAGAGCAACCCATGGCACGAGCTGGCCGAGAAGTACCCGGTCAACACGCGCATCAAGGGCAAGGTCCGCAACCTGACCGAGTTCGGCGCGTTCGTCGAGGTGGAAGACGACATCGACGGCCTGATTCACATCTCCGACATGTCGTGGACCAAGCGCGTCAAGCACCCGAGCGAAGTGCTGAAGAAGGGTGACGTGGTGGAAGCGATGGTCCTCAGCATCGACGCCGAGAACCAGCGCCTGTCGCTGGGGTTGAAGCAGCTGGCGACCGATATCTGGGAAGACTTCTTCTCGTGCCACAAGGCCGGCGACACCATCGAAGGCAAGGTGGTCCGCATGACCAACTTCGGCGCCTTCGTGGAGCTGGACGAAGGCATCGAGGGGCTGATCCACGTCAGCGAGTTCGACGACTCGCAGGGCGGGGAGAAGATCGAGCTCGAAGTCGAGAAGTCGTACCAGATGAAGATCATCAAGCTCAGCCCGTCGGAGCGGAAGATCGGCCTCAGCATCCGCGCGATCAGGGACATCCGGACCGACTGGGAGTCGTACGCATCGTCGCAGGGCGACGGTGGCGCGACGCTTGGCGATCACTTGAAGCACAAATAGGCCTCTTGGCTGGGGGCCTGCAGGGCAGTTGTTGTTATGACGAAGGCGGAACTGGTCGAAGAAGTCTCGCGGGTCTCGGACCTCACGAAGAAGCACTCCGAGGTCATTGTCGACACGGTGTTCGAGAGCATCATCGATGCGCTCAAGCGCGGCGAGAAGATCGAGCTTCGTGGATTCGGCAGCTTCCGCCTTCGTAAACGCGAGCCCCGCAAGGGCCGCAACCCGAAGACCGGCGACAAGGTGGACGTGCCGCCGAAGCGCGTTCCGTACTTCAAGCCTGGCAAAGAACTGAAGGATCTGATCAATAAGGAGACGGACGAGGCGCCGGATGAAACCGGCGCGCCGTCCGCGCCTTCCGCCAACGGATCGCCGCTCAGCTAGTTCTGCATGGATCGGATCTGGTCACCCTGGAGGCATTCCTACGTGACTCGATCGGAAGAGCCCGCCGGCTGCGTCTTCTGCGTCGCGAACACCATCGGCGACGGGCAGCAGCTGATCGTTCACGACGGCCGGCTCGCCTACGTCATCCTCAACAAGTATCCGTACAACGCCGGCCACCTGATGGTGGTGCCGCATCGCCACGTCGCCAACCTGACGGGATTGGAAGATGCGGAGCTGAATGAGATGGCGAAGCTGACGCAGCTGTGCGAACGGGTGCTGACGGAGGCTTACGCGCCGCAGGGCATCAACGTCGGTATGAATCTGGGACGACCGGCGGGCGCGGGTATCGTCGATCACCTGCACATGCACCTGGTGCCGCGATGGAACGGCGACACGAACTTCATGACGGTCGTCGGCGACGTGCGGGTGTTGCCGGAAGAGCTGGCCCAAACGGCGGTTCGCCTGCGGCCGCTGTTCGCAAAGTTTTCCTAATACCCCCCGCGTGATAGGCTCAAGGGGCAGATTCGGGCGGTCCCATGACTTTCGACTTCACTCCAGAACAGCAGGCGCTCGCGCAACGTGCGCGAGAGATGGCGGCGTCGATCGGCCTGTCGGTCGCGCACGCCATCGATTCGTTGGGTTCGATTGCCGACGACATTTCGAAATCGCTCAGGTCACAGTCGCTGACGTCGGTCTTCAGGGAGAGCGCGGTCAACGCGGCGATCGTCCTCGAGGAGCTGGCGGCGGTGAGCGCGAGCCTTGGCGCATATGTCGGGTTCTCGTCGGCGCTCGAGGGCGTCGACGCCACCGCGGTGGTGCCGACGCCGCTGGCGGGGCTGCGCAGCAGCGAGACGCCGCTGGCGCGGGCCGAGGTGGCAAACCCGGCGGCCAAGGCCAAGGCGAGGCTGGCGGCCGCGGCGGTAGCCGTCGGCATAGGCCGCGCGGCGGTCGACCATGCCATCGCGGCGATGAAGAAGGCCGGCGTGAAGCCCGGACCGGATGAATACGCGCCGCACTGGGCGTTCGCCGACGGTGCGACGGACGTGGCCGCGGCGCGGATGCTGACCTTCGATGCCGCCCAGAAGCTGGATCGCCGCGAGGACGCCGAAGCTGCCGTCACGCGCGCGCACATCTTTGCCGCCAACGCGGCCGCGCGCGCCGTGGATGCGGCAATCAAGGTCGAGGGGCCGTGGGGCTATTCGAAAGGCGGGCTGCTCGAGCGGCTGTCGCGCGACGCACGTACCCTGCAAGTGATCTTGAAATGACGATTGAGGGAGTCCTTGATTGCTTGGTTGTTGGGTGATTGCCGAATGACGATCGCCAAATAATTCGGCGATTGAACATCGCCAAATCGCCCCACAATCAAGCAATCAAGGAATCGCTCAATCGTCAATTCCCCAGGATTCCCTTGGCGATCGTGCCGAGCTGCATGTTCGACGTGCCTTCGTAGATCTGCCCGATCTTCGCGTCGCGATACAGCTTCTCGACCGGATATTCCTTCACGAACCCATTGCCGCCGTACAGGTTGATCGCCATCGAGGCGACCCGCTCGGCCACTTCGGATGAGTGAATCTTGCACATCGCCGCTTCGGTCAGGAACGGCAGACCCGCCTCACGCAGGCGGGCGCTGTTGTAGACGAGCAGGCGAGTGGTTTCGACGTCCAGGGCCATGCGCGCGACCTGGAACTGCACGCCCTGGAAGTCGGCGATCGGCTTGCCGAACTGCTTGCGCTCCTTGACGTAGGCGATGGTGTGGTCGAGCGCACCCTGGGCGAGCCCGAGCATTTGCGCGCCGATGCCGATGCGTCCTTCGTTGAGCGTCTCGATCGCGACCTTGTAGCCCTTGCCGATGTCGCCGAGAATCTGCGACCGCGGCACCAGGCAGTCTTCGAAGATCAGTTCGCACGTGCTGCTGGCGCGAATACCCAGCTTGTCTTCCTTCTTGCCGACGGCGAATCCCGGCGTGCCCCGATCGACGATGAATGCGGTGATGCCGCGATAGCCGGCATCCGGATTGATGGTGGCGAACACGATGAACATGTCCGCTTCGTTGCCGTTGGTAATCCACAGCTTGCGGCCATTGATCGCGAACCCCTCGCCGCGCTCCGTGGCGCGCGTCGTCAGCGCGAACGCGTCGCTGCCGGAACCGGCCTCCGAGAGGCAATAGGCGCCGATCAGGCTGGTGGCGAACTTGGGCAGGTACTGGCGTTTGATCTCGTCGGTGCCCCACCGCATCACCGCGTTGATGACGAGCGTGTTCTGCACGTCGACCAGGACGCCGATCGAGGGGTCGACGCGCGACAGCGATTCGACCGCCAGGACGGAGTGGAAGAACGTGCCGCCGGCGCCGCCGTAGCTCTCCGGCACCTCGATGCTCATGGCGCCGAGCTCGAAGAGCTTCTTGATCAGCTCGGGCGAGAACTTCGCAAGCTCGTCCATGTCCCGCGTGAGTGGCCGAATCTCCCGATCGGCAAACTCGTACATGGCGTCGCGGAAGATGGTTTCGTCTTCGGCGAGTCGCGTCAACGCGGGCCTCGCGACGATCGTCTGGCTCATGAGTCCCCTGTTCGAGCGAAATACGGGCTGAATACCAGCCGACAACGTCAATGTTATCATCGCCATGAAGGCCATGGGCACTACGGTCCCACGCACGCTGCTGGTTTGCGCCGCCATCGCCTGCGCGACGCTCGGCACGTCGGCACGTCAGCAGCCCGCCACGCCAGCTCCGGCGCCTGTACAGCCCGCTCAACCGTCAGCCCCGCCAGATCAGCAGCCGGTGTTTCGTGCCGGCATCGACACCGTCCGCGTGGACGTGATCGTGACCGACCGGCAAGGCAACCCGGTCACCGACCTGAAGCTCGAGGATTTTCAGATCGAAGAGGATGGCAAGCCCCAGAAGGCCGACACCTTCCGGCTCGTCCGCGTCGACACGACCACGCAGCCGGGCGACACCCAGCGCAGTATCCGGTCCCGCAACGACGAGGACACGGCGGCGGCCGACGAGCGCAGGCGCATCTTCATGGTCTTCCTGGACGACTACCACGTGATGCGCGACCGGGGCATGGTGCTGAAGAAGCCGGTCATCGATTTCATCGCCAACCAGCTCGGACCGAGCGACCTGCTGGGCGTCATGCATCCGCTGACGCCGATCGACGGCGCGGTGGTCACCGGCAACCACCAGGGTGTGATTAACGCGGTCGAGAAGTTCGAGGGCCGCAGGTACAACTACGAGCCCGTGAACGCCACCGAAGCCGGATACGTCTACCGGCTCACGCCGGATGCGATCGAGATGATCCGCCGCCAGGTGACGTTCACGGCGATTCGCGGCATCTGCACCAAGATGGGCGCGCTGCGTGAGGGCCGCAAGTCGCTGATTCTCCTCAGCGAGGGATACAACTCGATGCTGCCCCCGCAGATGCGCAGCAGTCTGCCCGGGGCGGTGGCCGGAGTGAGCGGGGTGGGCGGTGGCGGCGCGAATCGCGATCCGTTCGCGGCCGATGGCAACATCAACGAGGACCGCGCGCGTTTCGGCCAGGACATCGACATGATGCGCGAGCTGCAGGACGTCTGGGACGCCTGCAACCGCGGCAACGTCTCGATTTACCCCGTGGACCCGCGCGGCCTGGCGGCCGGCGCGTTCGACATCACGTCGAACATCTCGATTCGCACCAGCCAGCAGTACCTCACGCAATCGCAGGACACGCTGCGCGACCTCGCTGGCAATACCGACGGCCGCGCGATCGTGAATCGCAACGATCTTGCCGCGGGCATGCGGCAAATCGTCCGCGATTCGAGCGCCTACTACCTGGTGGCGTACACCACGCAGGCGGCCACCGACGGCAAGTTCCACGAGATCCGCGTGCGCGTGAAGCGCCCCGGCGTCCAGGTCCGGCACCGCAAGGGCTTCTGGGCCTTCACCAACGAAGACGTCAAGCGCGCCATGGCCCCGCCCAGGGCCGGTCCGGCCGCCGAGATCACCAAAGCGCTCACCGCAATCGCACCGATGACCAACCGGCGTTACATCCGCACGTGGTTTGGCACCGACCAGGGGCCCGATGGCGGCAATCGCGTCACGTTCTTGTGGGAGCCGCTGCCGCCCACGCCGGGCGTCAGGCGCGACGAGGCACGTCGAGTGACAGTGCTGGCGACCTCGCCATCCGGCGACATCGTGTATCGCGGGCGCGTCCCGAGCGAGCTGGCCTCGCCGGGCAACGGCGGCATCATCCGGTTCAACGCGCCGCCGGGCAAGCTCGGCGTGCGCCTGACCATCGAGGGTGACGGCACCGGCGCGCTCGACACCGAGGATCGGGACGTCACCTTACCAGACCTGACCGCGCCGGAACTCAGGCTGAGCACGCCACAGGTATGGTTTGCGCGCAATGCCAGAGAGTTCCAGGCGCTGACCGCCGGCACGCCGCCGGCGCCCGCGGCGACGCGCGATTTCCGGCGAACGGACCGCCTGCTGGTCCGCGTCGATGCCTACTCGCCCGCCAACGCCCCGGCACAAGTGACCGTGCAACTGCTGAATCAGCAGGGCACCAAGATGGCGGACATTCCGGTGACGGCGCCGGCGGAGGGGCAGACCTACTCGATCGACCTGCCGCTGGCGAGCCTGGCGCCCGGTCAGTACCTGATCGAGATCACCGCCAACAGCGAAGGCCACAAGCCCGTGACTGAACTTGTGGCCTTGCGGTTGGGCAGTTAGGCATACATGCCACGCATTTTCGTGACGGTGGCAACCCGTCCAATCGCCACGATATAAGCGGCGACGCGCATGTCGACGTTGTATTCGAGCGCCGTTTTCAGCACCGTCTCGAACGCCTGGCACATCTTCGCCTCCAGGCGTTCGTTCACTTCCTTCTCGGTCCAGAAGTAGCCATGGCGATCCTGCACCCACTCGAAGTACGACGTGGTGACGCCGCCGGCGTTGGCCAGGATGTCGGGCACCACGAAGACGCCCTTCTCGTGCAGGATCTTGTGCGCCTCGGTCGTCGTCGGGCCGTTGGCGCCTTCGACGATCAGCTTCGCCTTGATGTCGTGCACGTTGTCGAGGGTGATCTGCTTCTCGAGCGCGGCGGGCATGAGAATCTCGGCGTCGAGCGTGAAGACATCGGCCGCGGCGAGCGGCTCGCCGCCGGGGAAGCCGGCGACCGTTTTGTGCTGTGCCACCCATTGCTGCAGCTTCGGAATGTCGAGGCCGGTGGGGTTCTGAACGCCGCCCTTCCAGTCGGTGACGCCGATGATGACGGCGCCCTGCTCGGCCATCAGCTGCGCGCCGATCGCGCCGACATTGCCGAATCCCTGGACCGCGACCTTTGATCCGTCGAGCGAGAACCCCAGATGCCTGGCCGCTTCACGGGCGACAATCATCGCGCCCCGGCCGGTGGCTTCGCGGCGGCCCAGCGACCCGCCCATCTCCACCGGCTTGCCGGTGACGACGGCGGTGGAGGTGTGGCCGACGTGCATGGAGTAGGTGTCCGAGAACCACGCCATGACCTGTTCGTTGGTGTTGACGTCGGGAGCAGGGACGTCCTTGTCGGGGCCGATCGCATCGATGATCTCGGCCGTGTAGCGGCGGGTCAGCGCCTCGAGCTCGCGCTTCGACATCTTCGTCGGGTCGCAGATCACGCCGCCCTTGCCGCCGCCGAACGGCAGCTGCGCCACCGCGCACTTCCACGTCATCCAGGCCGCCAGCGTCGTCACTTCATCCAGCGTCACGTCGGGGTGATAGCGGATGCCGCCCTTGGCCGGGCCAAGCGTCACGTTGTACTGGACCCGGAAGCCGGTGAAGACCTGGATCTCGCCGCTGTCCATCTGGACGGGGCAGGAGACGATGATCTGCCGTTTGGGGTGGGTGAGCATCTGCCAGATGCCCGGTTCGAGATTGAGCAGACGCGCGGCGCCTTCGAATTCCTGAAGCATGCCGCTGAAGAGCGTGCCGTATGACGACATCAGACCCTCATCGATGGTGGACCCCTCTGAGCCAGACACGGCGCAGAAGGCAAACGAACCAAAGTAGCAATCCGCTCATGACAATGTCAATTCACTATCTCTCCCATGCGTTTCAGTTATCACCTGGCGCCCCCGAATAACCCGCCTCCGCCCGCGGCTGGGGCGTGGCAAGCTCCCTCAGGTCTTATAATTAGAGGCACATGAAGGGCGTGATCGAGCGCGCGGACAGGCGCAAGGCGAAATGGGAACGTGAGGTCCTGGAGCCGGCGCTCGAGAAGTCACCTGAGCGCAAGGGGCCGTTCACCACCATTTCCGGCCGCCCGATCGAGCGTCTCTACACTTCCGAAGACATCGCCGGCATCGGCTACGAGCGCGACATTGCCAATCCCGGCGAGTATCCCTACGTCCGCGGCATTCACCCGAGCGGCTATCGCGGCAAGCTGTGGACCATGCGCCAGTTCGCCGGCTTCGGGTCGCCCGAAGAGACCAACCAGCGCTACAAGGACCTGATTGCGGCCGGCGGCACCGGGCTGAGCGTCGCATTCGACCTGCCGACGCTGATGGGGCGTGATCCGGATCACCCGTTGTCGCTCGGGGAAGTGGGCAAGTGCGGCGTCAGCATCGTGTCGCTGAAGGACATGGAGCGGCTGTTCGACGGCATTCCGCTCGACGACCCGGCGATCACGACGTCGATGACGATCAACTCGCCGGCGCCGATGATCTTCGCCATGTATCTGGTCGTCGCCGAGCAGCACGGCGCCGACTGGAAGAAGATTTCCGGTACCATCCAGAACGACATCCTCAAGGAATTCATCGCCCAGAAGGAATACATATTCCCGCCGCGCCAGTCGATGCGGCTGATCACCGACATCTTCGCGTTCTGCTCGCAGGAAGTCCCGAAGTGGAACACCATCTCGGTGAGCGGCTATCACATCCGCGAGGCGGGCTCGACGTCGCTGCAGGAGCTGGCGTTCACGTTGCGTGACGGCCTCGAGTACGTGCAGTACGGGGTGGACGCCGGACTGGACGTCGACGACTTCGTGCCGCGCATCTCGTTCTTCTTCAACTCGCACAGCGACTTTTTCGAGGAGATTGCCAAGTATCGCGCCGCGCGCAAGCTGTGGGCGGACGCGATGAGGCACCGGTTTGGCGCCAAGAATCCCCGTTCGTGGCAGCTCCGTTTCCATACCCAGACGGCCGGCGTGTCGCTGACCGCGCAGCAGCCCTACAACAACGTCGTGCGCACGGCGCTGCAGGCGCTGGCCGCGGTGCTGGGCGGCACCAACTCCCTCCACACCAACTCGCTCGACGAGGCATTGGCGCTGCCGACCAGGGAGGCGGCCACCATCGCGCTGCGAACGCAGCAGATCATCGCCCACGAAAGCGGCGTGACCAACGTCGTCGACCCGCTGGGCGGTTCGTACTTCGTCGAGGCGCTGACACGCCAGATGGAAGAGGGCACGCTGAAGTACTGGGACACGATCGATCGCATGGGCGGCATGGTCGAGGCGATCGAGCGCGGCTATCCGCAACAGGAGATTGCCGAGGCGTCCTATCAGTTCCAGCAGGCAGTCGAGCGCCGTGAGAAGGTCATTGTCGGCGTCAACGACTTCGTCCAGATGGATGCCAAGCCGCTCGAGATCCTGTACATTGACGAGTCCACCGCCGGGCTGCAGCTGGAGCGGCTCGCCGATCTGAAGCGCATGCGCGACCACCATCGCGTGCGGCAGACGCTTGAGGCGCTGCAGGCCGGCGCAACGGGCACCGCGAACACCATGCCGCTGCTGCTGGATTGCGTACGCGCCTACGCCACCGTTGGTGAAATGTGCGATGCTCTCCGCGAAGTGTGGGGAGAATACGAAGAAGTCCCCCTCATATGAGCCAGAAGATTCGAGTCGTCATCGCCAAGCCAGGCCTGGACGGCCACGACCGTGGCGCCAAGGTGATCGCGCGCGCTTTGCGCGATGCGGGTATGGAGGTGATCTACACCGGCCTGCGGCAGACGCCCGAGCAGATTGTCTCGGCGGCGCTGCAGGAAGATGCCGACGTGATTGGCCTGTCCATTCTGTCCGGCGCCCACATGCACATCTGCCGGCGGGTGATGGAACTGCTCACAGAAAAGGGCCTCGACGACGTGCAGGTCGTCATCGGCGGCATCATTCCCGACCTCGACATTCCCACGTTGAACGGGATCGGCATCAAGGGCATTTTCATCCCCGGCACCCCGATGCAGCGGATCATCGACTTCATTTCCGCCAACGCGCGCGCCAGGGTGTGAAGGGACATGCCACTGTTACCCGGCCGTCCGCGGGCCGATCAGGTGGGGTAACCCTGGGCATGCGCACCCTCCTCCTGGCGGACGACAGTGTCGCCGTCCAACGGGTGATAGCGCTGACGTTCGCCGAACAGCCCATTCAGATTGTCACCATTCGCAGCGTGGTTTCAGAAACCTCCCAACGCCTGGTCCGCGACGAAATCGAGCGCATCAAGTCTCGCCGATCTCAATAGGGCATAATCGTCAGATGCCTGTTCCGGAGAAGCCGGCCCTCGAGGGTCTCGAAGACTCTCTTTCTGCGCGCTGGGAGCGCGACGGCACGTATCGATTCGACCGCACGAAGAGCCGCGATCAGATCTACTCGATCGATACGCCGCCGCCGACCGTCAGCGGTTCACTGCACGTCGGCCATGTCTTCTCCTACACGCACACCGACATCATGGCGCGTTTCCAGCGGATGCGCGGCAAGGAGGTGTTCTACCCGATGGGGTGGGACGACAACGGCCTGCCCACCGAGCGGCGGGTCCAGAACTACTTCGGGGTGCGCTGCGATCCGTCGTTGCCCTACGTGTCCGACTTCGTCCCGCCTGAGAAGCAGGAGAAGCCGCCCGTCTCCGTGTCGCGCCCCAACTTCATCGAGTTGTGCACGAAGCTGACGGTCGAAGACGAGAAGGCCTTCGAGCACCTGTGGCGGTATCTCGGCCTGTCGGTGGACTGGTCGATGACCTACGCGACCATCGGCCGCGACGCACAGTTGGTGTCGCAGGCCATGTTCCTGCGGTTATTGCAGCACCAGCGCGCCTACCAGGTGGAAGCCCCGACATTGTGGGACGTCGACTTCCGGACCGCCGTGGCGCAGGCCGAGCTCGAGGATCGCGAACAACCCGGGGCGTACCACAGGATTCATTTCTACCGGGATCAGGAAGCGGGGATCGGGGCTCGGGGAGCGGCGCCGATCGCCATCGAAACCACGCGGCCGGAACTGATCCCCGCCTGCGTGGCTCTCGTCGCTCATCCTGACGACGCGCGCTACCAGCCCCTGTTCAACACGCACGTCATCACGCCGCTGTTCGGCGCGCGGGTGCCGGTTCTCGCCCATGCGCTGGCGGATCCTGAAAAGGGCAGCGGCATTGCGATGATCTGCACGTTCGGCGACACCGCCGACGTGGTGTGGTGGCGCGAACTCAAGCTGCCCGTGCGCGCGATCATGCAGCCCAACGGCGCGCTTGGTCCGGTCACCTGGGGCCAGCCAGGCTGGGAATCCAATGATGCCGTCAAGGCGCAGGCCCACTACGATCAGCTGAAGGGACTCTCGGCCAAGAAGGCCCAGGCGCGCATCGTCGAGCTGCTGCGCGAGAGCGGCGACCTGCAGGGTGATCCCAGGCCGATCACCCACAACGTCAAGTTCTATGAGAAGGGCGATCGCCCGCTCGAGATCGTCACCAGCCGGCAGTGGTTCATCAAGACGATGGACTATCGCGAAGACTTCATCCGCCGAGGCCAGCAGATCTCCTGGCACCCGGAGTATATGCGCGCGCGCTATGAGAACTGGGTGCACGGACTGAACGGCGACTGGTGCATCAGCCGACAACGCTTCTTCGGCGTGCCATTCCCGGTCTGGTATCCGATTCGGCAGGACGGCACCACCGACTACGATCACCCGATTCTCTGCGAGGAGTCGCGGTTGCCGATCGATCCGTCGACCGACGTGCCAGCCGGCTACACCGCCGATCAGCGCGGCCAGGCCGGCGGGTTCGTCGGCGACCCCGACGTGATGGACACCTGGGCGACGTCGTCGGTGTCGCCGCAGCTCGTGTCCGGCTGGCATCGAGACGACGACCTGTTGGCGCGGACCTTCCCGATGGATCTGCGGCCGCAGGCGCACGACATCATCCGCACCTGGCTGTTCTCGTCGGTGGTGCGCGCGCACTTCGAGAATGAGTCGGTGCCATGGACCCACGCGTCGATCTCCGGCTGGGTGCTGGACCCGGATCGAAAGAAGATGTCGAAGTCGAAGGGCAACGTGGTGACGCCGATGGCGCTGCTGCAGGAGCACGGCTCAGACGGCGTGCGCTACTGGGCGGCGCGTGGCGGCCCCGGCGTCGATACGGCGTTTGACGCGGGCCAGATGAAGATTGGCCGCAAGCTGGCGATGAAGGTGCTCAACGTCTCCAAGTTCGTGCTGCTGGGTGCACAGGCCGACGGCGCCGTCACCGAGCCGCTCGATCGCGGCATGTTGCAGAACCTGGCGGCACTGGTGGACGAAGCGACCGCGGAACTCGACCACTACGAGTACGCAAAGGCGCTGGCGAAGGTCGAGTCGTTCTTCTGGGATTTCTGCGACAACTACGTCGAGGCGGCGAAGTCGCGCCGGTATGGAGATTTTGGACCGGACGCGGCGGCCTCGGCATCGACCGCCATGCGCCTCGCGCTGTCGGTCATGCTGCGCCTGCTGGCGCCGTACCTGGCGTTCGTGTGTGAAGAAGTGTGGTCGTGGACCAACAGCGGTTCGGTCCATCGTGCGAGGTGGCCCATGCGCGACGAAATCGTGCGCGTGTCGGGCACCGATGCGGCGGCGACGCGGGCCGTGTGCCATGTCACTGAGGCGCTGAACGCGATTCGCAAGGGCAAGGTCGACCAGCAGGTGTCGATCGGCACGCCCGTGCAGCAGGTGATCTACCAGGCCGGCGGCGAAGCGATCGCCTGCCTGAAGCTCGTCGAGCGCGATCTCAAAGCCGCGTCGCGAACTGACACGCTGGTGTTGCGCGCCGGTGCCGAACCGGCGGTGGAAATCACCCTCAGGCCCGCCGGGGTGTGACCGTGATCGAACCGCTGGCGACCGCCGACCTCAGCTTCGAGCTCGAACCTGCATGACACCCGCCGGCATTGACCTGCGCCGGCATCGATCGCTTCCGTCAACCATGGATGCCGCTGCCGCGCTGGCCCACGCCGGCGCCGCGCACGGCGTCGTGGTCGTGGCCGAGGAGCAGACCGCCGGCAGGGGCAGGCGCGGCACGCAGTGGGCGTCTCCTCCCGGTTCCGGGCTGTACTTCTCGTTCGTGTCCAGGCCAGGCGACCCGTCGTTGATTACGCTTGCGGCCGGCGTGGCGGTTCGTGACGGCATCGCGGCCGCCACCGGACTGGCGCCCGACCTCAAGTGGCCCAACGACGTGATGGTCGGCAGGCGCAAGCTCGCCGGCATGCTTGCGGAAGGCCTTGCGATTGGCACCGCTGCACAAGCCGTCATCATCGGCGTCGGAATCAATGTCCAGCCCGCAGCCTATCCGGCGGACGTCGCGGCGCGCGCGACGTCGATCGAAGCGGAACTCGGGCGGCCGATCGACGGCGAGCCGTTGCTGGTCGCGGTGCTCGAGGCGCTGCGCGATCGGCTGGTCCTGCTCGAGCAGAAGCCCGGTGATATCCTGCAGGCGTGGCGCGCGGCCTCGCCGAACGCGGTCGGCACGCGCGTGGAATGGGACGGACGTGTCGGTACGACCGCCGGCGTCGATGACAGCGGCGCGCTGCTGGTACGAACCCGCGCCGGCGTCGAGCGGGTCGTGGCCGGCGAACTCACGTGGCACCTTGGCACTTAGGCACCCAACATGTTGCTAGCGATTGACATCGGCAATACCAACATCGTCATCGGCGTGTTTCGCGGCGATGCGCTGGTGCATAGCTGGCGCCTGACCACGATCAGGGAGCGAACGTCCGACGAGCTCGGCATCCTGCTGACCGATCTGTGTAACCGCTACGAGATTCGACACGCGGAGATCTCCGGCGTCGTGATCGCCTCGGTGGTGCCGCCGCTGACCGCTACCATGGTCGCCATGGTGTCCGAGTATTTCGGCCGCGTGCCGCTGCTGTTCGAGCCGTCGGTGAACGCCGGCATTCCGGTGCTGACCGACAATCCCGCAGAGGTCGGCGCCGACCGCGTCGTCAACAGCATTGCGGCGTTTGCGTCGTATGGGAAAGGGCTGCCGATCATCGTGATCGACTTCGGCACGGCCACGACCTTTGACGTGGTGTCGGCGAAGGGTGAGTACCTGGGCGGCGTCATTTGTCCCGGTCCGCAAGTCTCGGCCGATGCACTCGTGCAGCGAACGGCCAAGCTGCCGCGCATCGATGTGCGAAAACCCGCGCGCGTCATTGGCACCAACACCATTGGCGCCATGCAGTCAGGGCTGTTCTGGGGCTACGTCGACATGGTGGACGGCCTGGTGCGGCGGATGAAGGCGGAGCTCGGCGGATCGGCGGTCGTGGTGGCGACCGGAGGCCTGGCGACCATCGTCGCGCCCGAAACCACGTGTGTCGAGCATGTCGATGAGGAGCTGACGCTTCGCGGACTGCGGCTGGTGTGGGAACGTCACCAAGCGTGATTGACGTCGAGTCCTATTGCCGAGACCTCGAGGCGTACCTGTGCCGGAAGAACGACGGCCACTTGATCCGCATCACCGGGGCCGCGTTCGAGCAGGTGCAGAGCTGGGCGCTGCAGGGCGTGCCGATCAAGGTGGCCGAAGCCGGCATTGACCGCCACTTCGAGCGCTATTACCGCAAGGGCCCGCGCCGCCGGCCCGTCCGCATTGAATTCTGCGAAGCCGACGTGCTCGACGCCTTCGACGACTGGCGCCGCGCCGTCGGCGTGACACGGGTGGTTGAAGACCCGCCGGGTGGGCCTGGAGTCGAAAATCCGGCTCCGGCGGTCCGACGCCGACGATCGCTGACGACGCAGATCGACGGCGTGCTCGCGCGGTTGACGGTGCTGCGCGGCAGCGGCCAGGCCGGCGATGCGATTGGTGGGGCCCTCGACGACGCGGTGCGCGCGCTCGATGCGCTCAAGGGCGAGGCCGGCGCCGCCAAAGGCGAGGCCCGCGACGCGCTCATGCAGCGAGTGCACGAGATCGATCGCCGCTTGCTTGACGCGGCGCTGGCGGCCCTTGACCCGGCCGACCAGGCGGCGCTGAGCAGGGAAGCGGAGGCCGAATTGGCGCCCTTCCGGGAACGCATGGGCGCGGCGGCGTTCCAGCAGTCCAGCCGGCAGGCCCTGCATCGCCTGGTGCGCGAGCGGTTCGGCCTGCCGGGGTTCTGACATGGTCCGAGGCGATCGCCACCGGGTCACAGTCGAGCGGCCGGCCGCGGGCGGCCGCATGATTGCCCGCCATGACGGCGCCATCGTCTTCGTCTCGGGCGCGATTCCGGGTGAAGTGGTCGACATCGAAATCGAGAAGGTGCAGCGCGGCACCGCGTGGGCGGCGACGCGCGCGGTGGTCGACCGCTCACCGGACCGCGTGGACGCTCCCGATGGGGCCTGCGGCGGCTCGGTGTTCGCGCATATCGCCTACCAACGCCAGCGCTGGTTGAAATCGCAAATCATCGACGATGCGTTCCGGAGGATTGGCCGGATCACGTTGGACGGTCCCATTGACGTGGCGGCGTCACCGGTAGACGGCTATCGCATGCGCGCGCGGCTGCACATGCGTGATGGCCGGATCGGATTCTTTCGCGAAGCGACGCACGCGCTGTGCGATCCAGGGCCCACGCGGCAGTTGCGCGACGACACGGTGAGCATGATTCGACGGCTGGAGACGGCGCTGTCGGCGGCGCCGGCGGGATTGATACGCGAGGTCGAGATCAGCGAGAACCTCGATGCCACCGATCGCGCCATTCACCTGGAACTGCATCCCGACGCCGAGCCGTCCAGCCTGACGTCCCTCGTGCAGGTTGACGGCCTGACCGGCGCGACGTGCGCGCCTGGGGACGATCCGCGAACGTTCGAACTGTTCGGATCGCCCATCGTATCCGACCGGATCGGCGGTGCGCAGCTCGATCGTCATGTGCGCTCGTTCTTCCAGGGCAACCGCTACCTGATCACGCCATGCACCGAGTGGGTGAGCCGGCTGGCGGACCAAGGACCGCTGGTGGACCTGTATGCGGGCGTGGGGCTCTTCAGCCTGACGGTCGCGCGGCTGCGAGGGGCCGGTGAGATCACCGCCGTGGAAGGCGATCCGTTCGCGGCCCGCGACTTGAAAAGGAACGCCAGCGGCGCCATCACGGTAATCGAACTGCCGGTTGAGCAGTACGTGCATCGCTCGGCCCAACCCGTCGCCACCACCATCGTCGATCCGCCGCGCACCGGCATGTCGAAAGAGGCGTTGGCGCGGGCGATGGCGATTCGATCGCCGCGTTTCATCTACGTGTCCTGTGATGTGGCGACGCTGGCGCGCGACGCGCGAGTGCTGGTGGATGCCGGCTACCGGATCGCGTCGGCCAGGGCCTTCGACATGTTCCCGAATACCGCGCACGTCGAGACGGTCATGGCTTTCGCCCGTTAGCGGCCTGCACCAGGCCTTCGAACAGCTCGCGGAATTCGCCGGTCCGCCAGAAGTTCTCGGGGTGCCACTGCACGGCCACCACGAAGGTCGGCCCAGGCTTCTCCATGGCTTCCACGACGCCATCTGGAGAGGTGGCGGTGACTTCGAAACCCGTGGCGATGTCCTTCACCGACTGGTGATGGCGGCTGTTGACGTGCGCCGTTTCGCCGTCTCCCATGTGGTCCTTGAGCAGCTCCGACAGTCGTGACCCCTGCGCGACCCACACTTCATGCGCGCCGCCGGCGCGGGGCTGCGGCACCGAGTGGGCAAGGGCGCCGGGCACCTGGCTGGGAATGTCCTGAATCAGCGTGCCGCCCATCGCGACGTTCAGCACCTGCATGCCTCGACAGATCGCCAGCAATGGAATGTCCCGGGCCACCGCTTCGCGCGCCAGCGCCATCTCGAACTCGTCGCGACCGGCTTCGGCGGCCTGGAAGGTGTCGTGCGGCGTTTCGCCGTACAGCGTGGGATCGACGTCGCCGCCGCCGGTCAGCAACACGCCATCGACGCCGGCGAGAATCCGCGCGGGTGCGTCAGCGCCGACCACGACTTCGACCGGCTCGCCGCCCGCGCGCCGCACCGACTCGAGGTAGTCCTCCATCTTGCGGTTCTGCCCGATGGCAATCAGCGCCATATCCACAGCGTCCTACATTCGGGCCGGTACGGCAACCGCAGAGTGTCTCTAGGGAGCGTATCAACGGGATTGAGAGTGTCAGGCGCTGAGCTCATCGAAGTCTCGGACCGTTCCGTGGGAACGGTCCAGGTGGAAATCGACCATTCATGCCGGTAGAATCGCAAGATGCTCTCGTCCAGATGTGCCCTCCAATGCTAGGTGAGATCAAGCAACAGATCGCTCAAATCGTCACCCGGGAGCATTCCGCAGAGGCGGCAGGAGAACTGAGCTTCCGGCCGGTGCCCGCCACCGCCACCGGCGATATCGCGATCCCGGTGTTCGGGGTGGCGCGCAAGGCCGGCATCGATCCCAAGACGCTGGCGTCGTCGCTGGCGGGTCACATTCGCGCCCTTCCCGGTGTGGCTGAGGTGCTGGCCGCCGGCCCGTACGTCAACCTTTCCTTTGACCGGGCGGTGTTCGCGCGACGCTTCATCGCCGACGTTGCGGCGGGGGAGGCGACCGCGCTGAAGCCAAGCGGCTCCCGCGTGCTGATTGAGCACACCAGCATCAATCCCAACGCGAGCCCGCACGTGGGCCGCGGCCGCAACGCCATCATCGGCGACACCATCGCCCGGCTGCATCGCTTCCTCGGCCACCACACCGAAGTGCACTACTACGTGAACGACATCGGCAAGCAGATCGCGCTGCTGGTCTACGCCTGCCGCGGCCACGAGGACCTGCAGTTCAACGATTTACTCGACCAGTACGTGGCGATCAGCCAGCAGGCAAAGGACGATCCGGCGGTCGAGCAGATCGCGTTCGATCTGCTCAACCAGTTCGAGCAGGGCGATGCCGCGGTGCGCGACGAGTTCCGCAGGGTCGTCGACCTGTGCGTCAACGGCCAGGTATCGATCCTCGGACGGCTCGGCATTACCTATGACATCTTCGATCGTGAGTCGAACTTCCTGGACGATCCACGGCTGCAGCCGGTGATCGAGAAGCTCATTGACCAAGGGGCGCTGATCACCGACGAGCACGGCCGCCAGGTCATCGATCTGCTGCAGCTGGGCTTCACGCGCGAAGAGGGCCGCTACGTCGTGCTGAGCCGCGCCAACGGCACGTCGATGTACGTGGCCCGCGACCTTGCCTATACGATCCACAAGTCCGAGATCAGCGCGGCTGCCAACCTGTCGGTGCTCGGCGAGGACCACCGGCTCTATCAGGAGCAGCTCGACCTGATTCTCCGCTGGTGCGGCTTCGCGACGCCGGACGTCATCTACTACTCGTTCGTGCTCCTCAAGCAGGGCAAGATGTCGACCCGGCAGGGGAACGTGGTGCTGCTCAGCGACTTCATCGATCTGGCGCGCGACAACGCGGCGGCGCGGATCCGCGACGCCAACCCCGGCCTGTCAGACGACGAGATTCGAGAGCTGGCCGACACGGTGGCGGCCGGGGCGGTGCGCTACGGGATTCTCAGCGTCAGCCCCACGAAGAACGTCATCTTCGATCTCGAAGAGTCGTTGCGATTCGAGGGCAACACCGGCCCCTACCTGCAGTACTCGTGCACGCGCATCGCCTCGATCCTGGCGAAGCACGGCGGCGCCGTTCCCGCGGTGCCGGCGTCCGTGCCGGAGCTGAACGCCAGCGAGTGGGCGCTGATCATGGCAATGACGCGCCTGCAGGACGAGGTCCGGACCGCCGCCTCGTCGCGCAATCCGTCGAGCCTGTGCGCCTATGGTTTCGAACTCGCGCGCGCCTTCAATCGCTTCTACCACGACTCGGACGTGCTTGATGCGCCAGCGGCTGAGAGGGCGATGCGCTTGAACATCTGCGCCGCGACCGGGACCGTGCTGTCCGCCTGCCTCGACGTGCTGGGCATGCAAGTTCCCCGGCGGATGTAGTACGGTCGACGGGATTTCCGTGGTTGACGCTGGAATCGGCCGCCTGCTCATCTCGAGCCTGCATCAAGGCATTGCCGACATTTCCCCAAACAGGCTTGAGTTCTACGAAAACTGGTTGAGCCCTACCGGCATGCGCGACGGGCGCATCGGGCTGGCGCCGCTTGGCGCCGTGCTCAGCTTCCTGCATCGCGAAGAGCCGCCGGCCAACGAACAGATCGTGGCGCGCGCTGGCCGGTATGCCGCCGATTGGATGTTCGCCGGTGTGTCGACCTTCCGGCGCTCCTACGTGCGCCGCCTGCCGATGGGCCTGCGGTCGCGCGCGGCGCTGGGCCTCGGCCGGAAGCTGATTCTCACGACCGTGCGCCAATCGAAGGTCGGGTCGAGGCTGAGCGGCAGGTCCGCGGCCATCGACATCAGCTCGGCGTTGTTCGACCAGTTGCGGGCTCCGGCCACCATCCCGATGCGCGCGTTCTATGCCTCCGCCGTCGAGCGCCTGCTCCAGCACTGCGCGGTCGATGCCGAGGTGAGCGTCACCACTGATCCGCTTGGCGCGTGGAGCCTGGCGATCACCGTCCGCGGGCCGCTCGAGGTGCTGGAAAGTGAGAAGTGAGAGGCAGAAAGTGAGAAGTGAGAGGTGAGAAGTCGGAAGAGGAGCATGCTTCTCACCTGCTACTTCTCACTTCTCACTTCGCCGGCCTTCGCCCAGCTCCTCGTCATTCCGTTCGACAATCCCACCCAGGAGCCGCGGCTGACCTGGATGCGCGAAGGGGCCGCCATTCTGCTGAGCGAGATGCTGGCATCGGCCGGCGAGTTGACGATCGAGCGCGAGGAACGTTTGCGCGCGTTCGAGCGCTTGCAGTTGCCCGCCACCGCGACACTCAGCCGCGCATCGACGATTCGGGTCGGGCAGGCGGTCGCCGCCTCGCTGATCCTGAGCGGCAGCGTGACCATGACGGGCGACCAACTGGTGGCTCGCGCCCGTGGCGTCCGGCTCGATACCGGCCGATTGCTGCCCGAGTTCGAGGCGAGCGGGCCGCTGACCGACGTGTTCCTGGTGTTCGGCCGCCTGGCGCAGCTGGTGCGCGGAGCGCCCGAGGCCGCGCTGCCGGCCACACCGGACCGGCTGCCTGATGCGCCGCAGGTGTTCGAGCTCTATGTCAAGGGCCTGGTCGCGGAGACGCCGTCGACCGCGCTGGCGTTTCTTGAGCAGGCGTTGAGCGTGGCGCCGCAGTTCGATCGCGTGCGGCTGGCCATCTGGGATTTGCACTCCGAGGCGTCCGAGCACCAGCGCGCGCTCGAGAGCATCACCGCCGTCGGTCCTGACAGCCGCTACCGGCGCGCCGCGCAGTTTCGCCGCGCGCTCTCGCTGATACACCTGAAGCGTTTTGACGATGCGCTCGCGACGCTGGGCGCGATGCAGCGGGAAGAACCCTCGGCGACGGTCGCCAACGCGATTGGCGTCGCGGAGCTGCGTCGCACGGCCACCCCTCAACCCGGACGCGCGACCTACTATTTCAGCCAGGCGTCGGAGCTCGATCCTGCCGTGGGCGACTGGTTCTTCAACCTGGGCTACGCCTATTGGCTCGACCAGGATCCGAAGGCCGCCATCTACTGGCTCCGCGAAGCGGTTCGTCGCGACCCGGCCGACGGCGACGCGCACTTCATCCTTGGTGTGGCACTGCAGCAGACTGGTGCGACCGCCGAGGCCACACGCGAGCGCGAACTGGCGTCGCGGCTATCGTCGAAATACGCGGCATGGGACGCGCGCGCCTCCGGCGGCGATCCGGTGCCGAGGGGGCTCGAGCGGCTGCACGAAGAGCTGATCCCCACGCAGGTCGACGCCGTGATCACGTCGGCGGCGCAGCGCGACCACGAATCGCTGGCCGCCTTTCATCTCGATGTGGCCCGCCGCGCGTTCGCGCGCGAAGCGGATCGCGAAGCGATCCAGCAGCTGCGCCGCGCGTTGTATCTCTCGCCGTATCTGGCCGAGGCGCACTTGCTGCTGGGCCGACTCTACCTTCGGGGCGGTCGGCCAACCGAGGCGGTAGAGCAGCTGAAGATCGCGCTGTGGAGCGAGGCCACGGTGCCGGCGCATCTGGCGCTCGCCGAGGCGTTGCTCCAGATGCAGGATCGCGCAGGCGCTCGCGCCGAGGTCGAGCGCGCGCTGGCTCTGAACCCGGCGTCAGCAGCAGCGCTGGCCTTCAAGGCGAAGCTTGCGGGACCGTGGTAACATTCTGCTCGCGTCTGCACGATGGCTCAGACACACGACGAATCCTTCCGTGAAATCCAGCTGGGCGGCAAGCAACTCGTCTTCCTTGCCATGGCCGTCGTGGTCATCGGCGTCAGCCTCTTCCTGATGGGTGTCATGGTTGGCCGCGGCGTCCTCGCCGCGCGCGGGGCTGCCGGAGCCGACTCGATCGCCGCCGCAGCGGAATCGGATCTGCCTCCGCCGCCCCCATCAGCATCCGTATCATCTTCCAGCACGCCGGCCACCGCCGGTGAGAAGCTCAGCTATGCCGAACGCCTCGGATCGGCCGAACCGCCAACGGAGCCGCTGAAGCCGGAAGCCGGCACGCCGGCAGAGGCGCCCTCGCCGAAGCCCGAGTCGGCGCCGCCGCCCTCCGCTCCCGCAGCGGCCCCGGCACCAGCGCCGCCGGCACCGGTGGCGGCTGCTCCGGCTCCGCCGCCGACGACCGCCGCGAAGGCGGCAGGGCCAGCGGCCGCGATTGCCGAGCCAGCGGGGACAGGCTTTACGATCCAGATCGCAGCGGTTCGTGAAGCGGAAGAGGCCGATGCCATCGTGAAGCGCCTGGCCGGCAAAGGGTATCCGGCCTACGTCGTCGCGCCGGCGCGCGGGTCGGCGCCGCTTTATCGCGTGCGCGTCGGCAAGTACCAGGAACGCCGCGAAGCGGATACCGTCGCCGCGCGGCTGCAGAAGGAAGAGCAGTTCAAGCCCTGGGTCGTAAGGTAAGCCTCCTCGCAGCCGCACTCTCCGGAGTGCTGCTCGCGCTGTCGTTCCCCAAGTACGGTCATCCCGCCGTCGCCTTCGTCGCGCTCGTGCCGCTGCTGGTCGCGCTGAGCGGTTGGCATGGGCATGCCGCGATTCGCGGCGTCTCGACACGGCGGGGCTTCGCGCTTGGGCTGGTCGCAGGCTTCATTCATTACGCGGGCACCGTCTATTGGACTGGCGCGACGGTGTCCACGTTCGGCGGGCTTCCGGCCTTCGTCGCGGCGCTGGTCGCTGGCCTGCTGGTGCTCTATATGGCGGCCTACGTTGCCATGTTTGGCGCCATCACGGCCATGCTCGTGCGTCGATTCCAGCTCACCGGCCTCTGGCTCTCGCCCGCGGTGTGGGTCACGGTCGAGTACCTGCGCGGCATCCTGATCGGCGGCTTCCCGTGGATTCCGCTCGGCAACACCATGGTCACGCTGCTGCCAATCGCGCAGCTGGCCAGCGTCGTTGGTGTGTACGGGCTGACCATCTTCGTCGCACTGCTGAACACCGGATTCACGGTCACGGCGTTGTCGGCAGAACGGCGCCGGCTGGGAGTCGGGGCCGGGACCCTTGTGATGATCGCGCTGGTGTCGGTCTGGGGCGGCCTTCGCCTCTCCGCAGGCGAACTCACCAGTGGCACGCCGATCACGGTGGGATTGATTCAAGGCAACATCACGCAGACCGACAAATGGAACCCGGCCCGGGCCGGCATGATCCTCGATCGCTACCGCACGTTGTCACGCCAGGCAGTCTCCAACGGCGCTCAGTTTCTCATCTGGCCGGAGTCGTCCACGCCGTTCGACTTCGAGGAAGACCTCAGCGGCGGTCTGGTGCGCGGCACGGCGCGCGAGGCCGGTGTCCCTCTGCTGCTTGGCAGCAACGAGATCGAGCACAGCGATCCGCCGAAGGTCTATAACGCGGCGTTCATGCTGGACACGCACGGCGCGACCGCCGCTGTCTACCGGAAGATTCACCTGGTGCCGTTCGGTGAGTACGTGCCGTTCCAACGCCTGCTGTTCTTCGTCGGCCCACTCGTCGAAGCGGTGTCGGCGTTCTCCAGGGGCACGCGGGTAACGATGATGCCGGTCCAGGGGCACATGGTCAGCACGGCCATCTGTTACGAGGTGACCTATCCGCAACTGGCGCGCGAAGCCGTGCTGAACGGCAGCGAGATGCTGACCACCGTCACCAACGACGCGTGGTACGGCGAGTCATCGGCCGCGTTCCAGCACTTCGAGATGGCCACCATGCGTGCGATCGAGCAAGGGCGATACCTGGTGCGCTCCGCCAACACCGGCATCAGCGGCATCATCGATCCGTACGGCCGCGTGGTGATTCGCACCGGGCTGTTCGAGACGGTCGCCGTGGTCGGCGAGGCGCGGTTCGTGCAGGCGCGGACGGTGTATGCCAGAATGGGAGACTGGGCGGTGCTGGTGTCGGCCGCGCTGGTCGTGATCGCCCTCGGGTGGGCGTTTGTCGAGGGTCGCAAGAGACATGCAGATTGATGATTTGGTTCGCCGGTCCACGGATTTACTGAAGCGCGCGTCAGAGATGCGGAGCTATCTTTGACGGGGCCCACGATCCGGGCGAGCTAGCGCAACTCGAGCAGAAGGTCGCCGCCCCCAATTTCTGGGATAACCAGGCCGAAGCACAAAACACTCTCCAGCGGCAGCGCCGGCTCGCCGACGATCTCGAGTTGCGCGACAGCTTCGCCAAGCAGATCGACGACCTTGGTGTCCTGGTCGAGTGGGCACAAAGCGGCGAGGACGTCGCTGCTGATTTCGCGAAGGCCCTCGACGCGCTCGAAACCCAGGTCGACGCCGCGGAAACCAAGCAGATGCTCGGCGGCGAGCACGACGCGGCCAATGCCATCGTGTCGATCCACCCCGGCGCCGGCGGCGTCGAGTCCCAGGATTGGGCCGAGATGCTGCTCCGCATGTACTTGAAGTGGGCCGAGCGTCGAGGATTCAAGCGCGAGCTGATTGACTACCAACCGGGCGAAGAGGCCGGGTTGAAGAGCGTCACCGTCATGATGAACGGCGAGAATGCCTTCGGCCTGATGTCGGCGGAAGCGGGCGTGCACCGTCTGGTCCGCATTTCCCCCTTCGATCAGGCGGCCCGGCGGCACACCTCGTTCGCCTCGGTCTACGTGTGGCCGGAATTCGATGACGACATTGAAATCGACATTCCGGAAAAGGATCTCCGCGTCGACACCTTCCGCTCAAGTGGCGCCGGCGGCCAGCACGTCAACGTCACCGACTCGGCGATTCGCATCACGCACCTGCCCACCGGCATCGTGACGTCATGCCAGAATGAGCGATCACAGCACAAGAACCGAGACGTGGCGATGAAGGTGCTGAAGGCCAAGCTGTACGCCCTCAAGGAGAAGGAACAGCAGGACAAGCTGTCGCAGATCGGCGGCGCCAAGAAGGACATTGCGTTTGGCAGCCAGATCCGCAGTTATGTGCTGCAGCCCTACCAGATGATCAAGGACCACCGCACGAAGCACCAGGAAGGGCAGGTCGACAAGGTGCTGAACGGCGACATCGATCCGTTCATCAAGGCCTACCTGATGCAGAAGGCATCCGGCACCCTGGGGCAGGCCTCGGCGGCGGACGACGACGACTAGTTACGGCTTGATCGGCTGCGTGCCTGAGATGAAGGCTTCGGTGACGGCCGTGCTTGACTCACCCGACAGCGGTTCGCCGCTGTTCCGGTCGACCGGCATGAACACGATGTTGCCCGGCGATTCGAACGTGGGCGGGTTCGCCTGGTCGCCGTAGAGCGCAATGTACTCGCGCATGAAGTCGATCCACATCGGCAGGGCTGCCGTGGTGCCGGTTTCGTTGTAGCCAATCGGCTTCTTCTCGTCGTTCCCCATCCACACGCCAACCGTGATGTTCGGGTCGAAGCCGACGAACCACGCATCGGTGTTGTCGTCCACCGTGCCGGTTTTTCCGGCCAGCGGCCAGTCGAGCGCGTTGGCCGAGGCGGCGGTGCCGTGCTGGACGACGCCGCGCAGCAGGCTGGTCAGCACGTAGGCGGTGTCGGCGCGAATCGCGTCCCGGGGCTGGGGGCGCCGCTCCTCGAGCAGCGCGCCATGGCGATCGGTAATCGCGCCGGCCAAATACGGATCCATCCGGATGCCATGGTTCGGGAAGGCGGAATAGGCGCTGGTGATTTCGAGCAGCGTGACTTCCTGGGCCCCGAGCGCCATCGACAGGAACGGCCGGAAGTCCTGCGCGAAGCCGAACTTCTTGGCGTAGGCCGCAACCTGCGTCGGCCCGAGCATTTCGATCACCTTCACCGACGGAATGTTGCGCGACTGTTCGAGCGCGCGGCGCAGTGTCAGCGGGCCCATGAACTTGCGGTCGTAGTTGCGCGGCTGGTAAGGCGGTTGTCCGGCGCCGGCATCGAAGGTGGTGGGTTCGTCAACGAGGATGGTGGTTGGCGTCAGCCCGCGATCGATCGCCGCCGTGTAGAGGATCGGTTTCACGGTCGATCCCATCTGCCGCCAGGCCTGGGTGGCGCGGTTGAACTTGCTTCGCGAGAAGCTGTAGCCGCCGACCATGGCGAGCACTTCGCCGGTGTGATTGTCGATTGCCACCAGCGCGCCTTCCAGCAGGGGCGTCTGCTCGAGGTTGGCGGTCGCGGTGCGTCCCTCGGTCTTCGTGATCTGGACCTCGATCAGGTCGCCGGCCTTGAGGATGTCCCGTGGCGACTTGCGATTGGTCCACTGCATGTTGGCGCGCGTCAGTTCGGCGCTCAGGTTGCCGATCCGCACGAGCGCGGTGGTGTCGTTCACGCTCCGCACGACCGCCGGCACGATGTCGCCGGCGGAGATGCGGCGGGCCCAGCGGTCGGCCTTGAAGGCGTCGACGGTGTGGCCTTCGGCGATCACATTCCGACGCGGTTTACGGAAGCCGCGGCGCTTGTCGACGCGGCGCAACCCGCTGTCCACGGCCGCGTTGGCGGCCTGCTGCAGCCTGATGTCCAGGCCGGTCTTCACGGTGAGCCCGCTTTCGTAAATCGCCTTGGCGCCGTACTTGGCCTCGAGATACTTACGCACTTCCTCCAGGAAATACGGCGCCACGCTGCCTTCGCCGACGGGGTCGCCGGCGGCCGCGACCGGGGCCGCCCTGGCGGTGTCTGCGGCCTCGCGCGTGATGAAACCTTCTTCTGCCATGCGTTCGAGCGCATAGTTGCGGCGGCGCTTCGTGGCTTCGGGATTCACGAACGGGCTCTGCCGGACATTGCTCTGGATGATGCCGGCCAGCGTCGCCGCTTCCTCGAGGGTCAGCTGCCTGGCGGATTTCCTGAAATACAACTGCGCGGCTGCCTCGACGCCGTAGGCACCGTGGCCGTAGTAGATCTGGTTTGCGTAGAAGGTGAAGATCTCTTCCTTGGCGTAGCGCTTTTCGATGCGCATCGCCACGAGCGTTTCTTTGATCTTGCGCTCCCAGCTCCGATTGCCGATCGCGAACCCGATCTCGTTGGCAAACAGGTCGCGTGTCAGCTGCTGGGTAATGGTGCTGCCGCCCGGCGACTTGCCGCGCGAGGCGATGTCGCGCACCAATGCCAGCATCATGCGCGAAATACTGAAGCCGGAATGCTCGAAGAAGCCGGCGTCCTCGGCGGCCAGGATCGCGTGGCGGAGGTTATCCGGAATGTCGTCGTACTGAATGACCACGCGGCGTTGAACGGCGAACTCGCCGATCAGCTGGCCGTTCTTGCCGACCACGCGCGTGATGGTATTGGGCGCGTAGGTGTCGAGCGCGCTGATTTCCGGCAGGTCGTCGGAATACGCGAACATCACCCCCGTCAGCGTGCCGAGCAGGGCTGCGGCCACAAATAGCGCCGCAATACCGGCATGGTGAGCGTAACGAACGGCGACTTTCACCTTAACCCTCAGTATATTCGTAACTTAGCGCCACTGCACGACTTCAGAGCGACTCCAGTGCGACTCCAGGGGGCTGGCCCCAAATGCTGCAGCTCATGTCAGAGATTGACGACGACTCACTCAGATTTCATACTAAGGGCATGAGCAAAATTATCGGGATCGACTTGGGCACCACCAACTCCGTAGTCGCGGTGATGGAAGGCGATCAGCCAACCGTCATCCAGAATGCGGAAGGCAGCCGCATCACGCCATCGGTCGTGGCGTTCAGCAAGACCGGCGAGCGCCTGGTGGGGCAGGTCGCCAAGCGGCAGGCCGTCACCAATCCGGAGAACACGATCTTCTCCATCAAGCGGTTCATGGGTCGCCGCTTCGACGAAGTCAGCGAAGAAATGAAGATGGTGCCGTACCGCGTCGAGCGCGTCGGCAACGGCGACGTCCGCGTCAAGGCCGGCGACCAGGATCAGGCGCCGCCGCAGATCTCGGCGATGATCCTGCAGAAGCTGAAGCAGGCCGCCGAGGACTACCTGGGACAGTCGGTCACCAAGGCCGTGATCACGGTGCCGGCGTACTTCAACGATGCGCAGCGCCAGGCGACCAAGGAAGCCGGGCAAATCGCCGGTCTCGAGGTGATGCGCATCGTCAACGAGCCGACCGCAGCCGCGCTGGCCTACGGTCTCGACAAGAAAAGGGACGAGACCATTGCGGTCTATGACTTCGGCGGCGGCACGTTCGATATCTCCATCCTCGAGGTGGGTGAGGGCGTCGTCGAGGTCAAGTCGACCAACGGCGATACGCACCTCGGCGGCGACAACCTCGATCAGCGCGTGATCGAGTGGATCATCGACGAGTTCCGCAAGAGCGACGGGATCGATCTCGGCAAGGACCGCATGGCGCTGCAGCGCCTGCGCGAGGCCGCCGAGAAGGCCAAGATGGAACTGTCCAGCGTGATGGAAACGGAGATCAACCTGCCGTTCATCTCCGCCGACGCCAGCGGTCCGAAGCATCTCGCGATGAAGTTGACGCGTGCGAAGTTCGAGTCGCTGGTGGAGGACCTGCTGCAGAAGACGGTCGGCCCCACCAAGCAGGCGCTGACCGACGCCGGCGTGGATCCCGCAAACATCGACGAGGTGGTGCTGGTCGGCGGCTCGACGCGCATCCCGCGCGTGCAGGCAATCGTCAAGGAGCTGTTCGGCAAGGAACCGCACAAGGGCGTGAACCCCGACGAAGTCGTAGCGGTCGGCGCGGCGATCCAGGCCGGCGTGCTGGCCGGCGAAGTGAAAGATCTGCTGCTGCTCGACGTGACACCGTTGTCGCTCGGCATCGAGACGATGGGCGGCATCATGACGCCGCTGATTCAGCGCAATACGACGATTCCGACCCGCAAGAGCGAGGTGTTCTCGACCGCGTCGGACAACCAGACGAGCGTCGAAGTCCACGTGGTGCAGGGCGAACGGCCGCTGGCGCGCGACAACCGCACGCTGGGCCGCTTCCACCTGGTCGGCCTGCCGGCGGCGCCGCGCGGGGTGCCGCAGATCGAGGTCACGTTCGACATCGACGCCAACGGCATCGTCAACGTGTCGGCAAAGGACCTGGGCACGCAGAAGGAGCAGAAGATCACCATCACGGCCTCGTCCGGTCTCAGCAAGGAAGAAGTCCAGCGGATGATGCGTGAGGCGGAGTCGCACTCGGAGGAGGACAAGAAACGCCGCGAGGAGATCGAGGTCCGCAATCGCGCCGACCAGTCGCTCTATACAGCGGAACGCATGCTGAAGGACGCCGGCGAGAAGATTCCGATTTCCGACAAGAACGCCATCGAGAACGCAATGGCCGACTTGAAGAAGGCGATCGACGGCAACGACACGCCGGGCATGAGCACGGCGATGGACGCCCTCATGCAGGCGCAGCACAAGGCGTCTGAGGCGCTCTACAAGCAGCAGGCCGATGCCCAGGCACAGGCGGGCGGGCCCGGTCAGGCCGGCGCGGCCGGTGACAGCCAGGCGTCGGACGGCGGCTCGAACGCCAGGCCCGAAGGCGATGTGATCGATGCCGAGGTGGTGGAGGACGACAAGAAATAGCAGACTGCCTGACGGCCCGGTGGCCAGACGGCCTGGAATATGGACTTCTACATCGTGCTAGGTATCGAGCGCGACGCGGGCACGGGAGACATCAAACGTGCCTACAGGCGGCTGGCGCGCCGGCTGCATCCCGACATCAATCCTGGTGATCGGGAAGCCGAGGCGCGGTTCCGCCAGGTGCTTGACGCCTACGAAACGCTGATGGATCCCGACCGCCGCCGGCGCTATGACGCCGGGCAACCGTCGGCGGTGGCCGGCGGCGAGGACGGGTTCGGGTTTGCAGGGTTCGACTTCTCGAACCGTGTGCATGCCGAGCGGACGACCACGTTCGGTGAGCTGTTCGAGGAAGTGTTGTCGAGACGGGCGCCACGGCTCGCGGAGGGCGAGCAGGGCGCCGACATTCACACGCGGGCCGCGCTGACGTTTGAAGAAGCGTGGCACGGCGTGCAGCGCACGGTCACCGTCACCCGGCAGGATGTGTGCCGGGTGTGCGCCGGCAGCGGCTATCGGCGCGCCGCGGAAACGCGGTGCGTGTCCTGCGAAGGCACCGGCGCAGTGCGCTCGGCCCGCGGGCACATGGTGTTCGCCAAGACATGCCCGACCTGCGGCGGCGAAGGACGCCTCAAACAGGAAGAGTGCGGCCCGTGCCGTGGGCAGGGCGTAGAGTCGCGCACTGAGACGCTGACCGTGAGGATTCCCCCCGCCGTTGCCGACGGATCGCGGGTGCGCATAGCCGCGAAGGGGCACGCCGGCGTGCGGGGCGGCGCGCCCGGCGACCTGTTAATCGACGTGGCGGTGGCGGAGCATCCGGTTTACCGGCGGGAGGGCGACGAACTGCATATGACTGTTCCGGTCGCGATTCACGAAGCCGGACTGGGCGCGAAGATAGATATCGAGACGCCCGACGGTCAGGTGCGCGTACGCGTACCGCCGGGCACCCAATCGGGGCAGCGATTTCGATTGCGCGATCGCGGCGCGAGGTCACGAAACGGGCAGCGTGGCGACCTGGTGGTGGAAGTCCGGCTGCGGCTGCCGAAGATTCTCGACGAGCGGTCCAAGGAATTACTGCGCGAATTCGGCCGGATCAACGGTGAGAGCGTCCGAGAGTCCACCTCCGCCAGGGCTACGGTGGATAAACCATGACCAAGCGACCCGGCAAGGCCTACTTCATGATCAGCGCGGTGTCGCAGCGCTACAACATTCACCCGCAGACGCTGCGCCTGTACGAGCGGGAAGGATTGCTCACGCCTTCACGCACCGATGGCAACACGCGCTTGTATTCGGAAGAAGACCTGGAGCAACTCGAGACGATTCTGTCACTCACCCGAGATTTGGGCGTCAACCTTGCTGGCGTCGAGATCATCCTCAACATGCGTCGAAAAATGGAACAGATGCAGGGTGAGGTCAATGAATTCATGGAATACGTCAAGCGCGAACTCGCGCGCGGCATCGACGATTGGGAGCAGCGTCTGGGTACGGCGCTTGTCAAAGCGTCGCCCACGGATTTGGTACGTGCAGTGCAACCGGATGCGACGGTGGCCAAATCTGAATCGACGAAGAAAACTCGCGGCGTGTGATTGCGATCCGATGATAAGATTCGCATGTGATCAGGAAGTTCGAGTCCCTCGCATCCGAGTCGGCAACACTTCACGCATACCTCAGGGAGATCGCAACCTTTCCTTCACTGACCAAGGATGTCGAGCAGCTGCTGGGCCACCAGATTCACCAGCACGGCGACCAGGTGGCGGTGGGCCGTCTTGTGCAGGCGAATTTGCGCATGGTCGTTGGTTACGCCAAGCGCTTCCGCCACCTCGGCGTGCCGCTCCTCGATTTGATTCATGAGGGCAATCTGGGGTTAATCGAAGCGGCGCGGCGCTTCGACCCGTCGCACTCCGATTTCCAGACGTCCGCGATGTGGTGGATTCGACAGGCGATGATGCACTTGCTGTCGGAGTCGGGCCGGTCGGCGGAAACAACGACGTCGGGGCTGCTCGCGGCGGCGGTGCAGGGCAAACAGGTCGATGCGATTCGCGCGGCCCTTGAATATGCGCAGTCGGCAGCGGCCGGCAAGGAAGTGAAGGAGCCGCCAGTGTCCGACGCCGATGACCTGGCGTCCCACCTCCAGGATGAGGGCCGCCGCAAGTCTCTCCGCAAGACCCGCAAGCGCCGGCGCATTGCTGCCGGCGAGCTCCAGGTGCTCCGCCAGCACAGTAAGCTACGCGGATATCTGAATTGATTCCGATGGAGTGTCAGGTCTGCCACGGGTCACGCTGGAAAAGCGTGACAGTCGACGGCGTTGAGCGGCTGACGCGCTGCGATTGCTGGCGCGGTGTGGTGGTCCAGAAATACCTGGCCGACTCGCGCGTGCCGTCCAAGTTCGCCAGGGCCGAACTTGCGACCTACAAGCCTGATACAGACTCGCAGCGCGAAGCCGTGCGGCTGGCGAAGAGGTTCGTGGAGTCGTTCCCGGCCGAACAAAAGGGGCTCGTGTTCTTCGGGCCGCCGGGCGTGGGCAAGACACACCTTGCCGCCGGCATGCTGAAAGCCGTGATCCGGGACAAGGGCGCGCGCGGATACTTCTTCCAGACCACCGAGTTGCTGCGCCTGGTGCGCGAAACCTACCACCGCTCGGTCGAAGAGACCGAGATGGACGTGTTGCGGCCCGTGCTGGACGCCGACGTGCTGGTGCTCGACGATCTTGGCGTCGAGAAGACGTCGGAATGGGTCCACGAAACGCTCGGCCTGGTGATCAACGCCCGCTACAACGCCCGGCGCGCAACGATCATCACCAGCAACCTGGTCGATGCCGTTGACCCGAACGACAAGGACTTCATCAACTCGTTCATGATGCAGCTGGGCCAGCGCACCCGCTCGCGCCTCCTCGAAATGTGCGAGTGGGTCGAGGTCCAGGGCGCCGATATTCGGGACGTCGATCGTGTCACCGAAGCCGCCAAGACCGGCCAGATGCCGGAGCCACCGGGCCGCCTCACCAAGAAACTGCCCGGCAAGAGCGGCGGCATGGCCCGGGCGCGGCTCAGGGATTCCGGCGTGCAATACGAGCTAAATTGGTCAGGTGGCAAGGCCGGAAACAAGTAACGACCCGGGCTCGGGACTCCGCGATCCCTTCGACTCTGCTCAGGGCAGGCCGAATACCGGCATCTACGTCCACATCCCGTTCTGCCAGGCCATCTGCAACTACTGCAATTTCAACCGCGGCCTGCATGATGCCGGCTTGCGAGAGCGCTATGTCGATGCGTTAGTCGCCGACATTCACAACTCGGCTGATCCCACCGTGGCGGCCGACACGATCTTCTTCGGCGGCGGCACGCCATCGCTTCTCGAGCCCGCCGAACTGCGCCGCATCATTCAGGCCTGTCGTGACAGCTTCACCGTCGCCGTGGATGCCGAAATCACCATCGAGGCCAATCCGGAGTCGTCTTCCGAGGAGAAGCTGGCCGCGTTTCGGCAAGCCGGTGCCAACCGCCTCAGTGTTGGCGTCCAATCCTTTGATGATGAGGAACTGCGGCGTCTCGGCAGGCTGCATTCGTCACGCGCCGCGCGGCACGCAGTAGGGTCGGCCCGGCAGGCGGGGTTCGATAACGTCAGCCTCGACCTGATGATGTGGCTGCCGGGGCAGCGCACCGCGGACTGGCTGGTTTCCGTCGAGACGTTAATTGAACAGCAACCCGACCATGCGTCGTTGTATTTGCTCGAAATCTACCCGAACGCGCCGCTGCGGGATGAGATGGCGCGTGGCGGCTGGTCGGTGGCGCCGGACGAAGACGCGGCCGAGATGTACCTCGGCGGCCTGGCGCGGCTCGACGCCGCGGGATTCGAACAATATGAAATCTCGAATGTGGCCCGGCCATCCACTCGGCGGTCGCGTCACAACCTGAAATACTGGCAGGAGGGCGAGTGGCTTGGTTTTGGATGCGGCGCCCACGCCACGTTTCGAGGTGAACGATGGCGCACGGTGAGCGGCACCCAGGATTACATAGGCAAGGTGTCGGCCGGGCAGGACGTGCGGCTCGACCGCCGCGTCCTGGACGAGGCGGAACGGCTCGAAGAAGCGCTGTTCATGGGGTTGCGGCTGGCCGAGGGGCTGGATCTGGCGCGGCTCCACCAGCATCACGGTCTTGATATCTGGGCACGATACGGTCCAGACTTAACGCCTTATGTGTCCGCCGGCTGGCTGGTTCATGAGCCGGGGCGCCGGCTGGCCTTGACCAGGAATGGCATGCTTCTGGCTACTGACGTAATGTCGGTTTTCATTGGCGGAACTGTACGGTAAAGTAGCGAACCTTTTTGCAGGAGGCGGGTCAATGTTTCGACGATTGCAGGTCTTCGTTTCTGGTGTGGCGCTGGCGGGTTTCACGCTGGCAGGGGCCGCGGTGGTGTCAGGGCAGGAGCCGGCCAAGCCGGTGCTCACGCTTGAAGGTGATTCGGCAGTCATCATCCTGTTGATCAAACCGGAAAAGGCCACCGACTTCGAGACGGTCATCGCGAAGTACAAAGATGCGTTCGCCAAGAGCGACAGTGCGAAGCGCAAGGAGCAGCTCGCGGGCCTGAAGATCTTCAAATCGCCGGCCGCCATGGGCGGCAACACGGCGTTCATCTTCAGCGTCGATCCGATCGTCAAGGGTGAGGAGTACGACATCACCCGTATCATCCACGAGGTGTTTCCCTCCGAGTCGACAGCGATGTTCAACATCTACAAGGAAGGCTTCGCGGGACGGCAGATCATTCCGCTGAACAGGCTGCCGTAACCTTCAATTGGAGCATCCCGGAGCCGTTGAGGCTCCGGGACGCGCTGCTGTTGAATCTCTTCCTAGCCGCTTTGCTGGTTCTGGCGCAGGCCGCTGCGCCGCCACAAAACGCGAGTCCCGCCAAGCCCGCTGCGCCGCCCTCGCCGGACCCCGCCTCGACGCACTTCCTGGGTGAGGCTGGGCTGGTGCTGGTGGCGATCAAGCCGGCCGCCGTCGCCGATTACGAGGCGGCGCTTCAGATGCTGCAGGATGCCCTTGCGAAGACGACTGACAAGGCAAAGGCCGAGGCCGCCAAAGGATGGCGGGTCTTCAAGTCGTCCGACGGAGACGCCAAGAGCAACCAGTTGTACGTGCACCTGATGCTGCCCGCGGTTCCGGGATTTGACTATCGGCCGTCGCTGTTGCTCGATGAACTGATCACCGAACTCACGCCGGACGTGTTGTTGAAATACCAGGAGGCATTCGCGATGCCGCCGTCGCGGCTGAACCTGGCGGAGTTTGCGCAGATGTCGGTGGCACCGCTGCCCGAGACGCCACCTGATGTTCCTCCCGCCAAAAAGCCCGGCGGTGATGCTACGAAGAAGCCCGGCGGTGATGCTACGAAGAAGCCCGGTGGACGCTAATCAGAATTTCAGGTTCCCGCCGACGTAGAAACGCTGATACACCGAGTGCATCGGCGCCCCCTGCAGCTTGAAAATCCGGTAGTCGACCCGCACGCGAATTGGCCCGAGCAGCCCAATCTTCGCGCCGCCGCCGAAGTTGGTGCCGACGTGCGTCTCTCGCGCGATGCCAAGCGTCTCGCGATAGCCCTGGGCCCCGGCGGTCGCGTAGAACTGGGTCCCGGCGACGTCGATCGGGGTTTGCAGGAGCACGTTGCCGGCGTAGGTGCTCAGTCCGGGGAGTCGCTCGAGCCGGTCTTCGGAGAGTTGCGAGTATTCGAACTCGAAGCCGACGATCACCAGCCCCATCCCCCCGGCAAACCCCTTTACGGCATGACGCTCGGGCGTCGGCGACAGGCCGAGGAATGCGGTGATGTCGGCGCGGGCCGGCGTCGCGGATCCTGCCAGAACAGCGAAGCTCAGCGAAAGAACCGGCGGGATTCGTCGAGCAATGGCGAAAACCTTGGTCATTTCCCCTCCAGTGCTATGATCGCACGCATCCGGGCAAGACACACGCCACTGCCGGTCGGTCCTCGTTGGAGCAATACCGGCCGTTCCGTAAGCATCGGCCCCACTCGCTGCCAAGAGTCTGCCGGTGGTGGAACGGCTGCAGAGGACGCTCCAGGAGAAGGCACGAAATTCGCAGTATGGCCATCAAGTCTGGACTGACTGTCCAAAGGAGACTACAAACATGAAAGCCACCCCAACGCGTCCAGCCTGCACGTCGGGAGCCCCGGTCGCGTTCCGACGCTGGATCGCGCCATTGGCCCTCGCGTTGATCCTGCCGGTGACCCTGCAGGCCGACACACTGTTTCTGCGTGACGGCTCGCGGATCCAGGGCGAGTTGATTGCGATTCGCAATGGCCAGATTGAGTTCGAGGAACGCCGCGGCTTCTTTGGCGGACGCTCGCTGCGTTTCGATCGCGACGAGGTCGATCGTATCGAATTTGAGAACCGCCGCTTCGGCAACAGCAACAACAACTCGCTCGGCGGACGTCCGTCCGGCATGCGCGAGAAGCAGACCATCGTATCCGCCGACGTCGCATGGAACGACACCGGTATCGACGTTCGCTCCGGGCAGACCGTGTTCTTCGAGGCGCAAGGCCGCGTGCGTTGGGGCCGTGACCGCCAGGACGGGCCGGCCGGCGAGCGCAATTCGCCGTCGAATCCAAACCGCCCGATGGGCAACCGCAACGCGGCCGCGCTGATTGGCAGGATCGGCGACGACCTGTTCTTCATTGGCGACGAGACCGGGCCGGTCCAGCTCCGTTCGAGCGGCCGTTTGTTCCTCGGCGTCAATGACGATGTGCTGACCGATAACTCGGGGAATTTCAGAGTCGTCGTTTATTATTGAAGGGTGAATTTTTCGCTGACCGACGAGCAGCGCCTTCTTCGCAAGAGTGTTCGCGAATTCGCTGAATCCGAGATTCGTCCCAACGTCAGGACGTGGGACGAATCTCAATACTTCCCGAAAGAACTCCTTCCCAGGCTGGCGGACCTCGGCCTGATGGGGATCCAGTTTCCCGAGGCGGTGGGCGGCGCCGGCATGAGCGGTGTTGACTACTGCATTTGCATCGAGGAGATCGCGCGCGTGTGCCCGGGCATTGCGCTGTCGGTGGCGGCACACAATGGCCTCGGTGCGGCGCACATCTCGATGTTCTGCAACGACGAGCAGAAGCAGAACTACCTGGTGCCGTTGGCGAAGGGCGATAAGCTGGCGGCCTGGGGGCTGACCGAGCCGGGCTCGGGCAGCGACGCGGCGGCCATGCGCACCACCGCGGTGAAAGAGGGCGGCTGCTGGGTCTTGAACGGGTCGAAGGCGTTCATCACCCACGGCACCTCCGCCGACACGCTGGTCATCATGGCGGTCACCGACAAGTCGAAAGGCGCCAAAGGCATTTCCGCATTCATTCTCGAGCGCGGCATGGGCGGCTTGCTGGCCGGCAAGAAGGAAGACAAACTCGGCATGCGTGCCAGCGAGACCGCCGAAGTGATTCTGCAGAATTGCCGCCTTTCGCCGGCGCAGTTGATCGGCGGAGAAGGCCAGGGTTTCATCCAGACGCTGCAGGTTCTGGATGCCGGCCGCATTGGCATTGCCGCGCTGGCTGTTGGTCTGGCGCAGGGCGCGTATGAAGCGGCTGCCGGCTATACGGCGCAGCGCAGGCAATTCGGCCGCGCGATTGGATCGTTGCCGTCGATCCAGGAGCGTCTCGCGCAGCATGTGGCGCAGGTTGACGCCGCGCGGCTGCTGACCTATCGCGCTGCGTGGCTGAAGGATCACGGGCGCCGCATGACGCTCGAATCCGCCATGGCCAAGCTCTACTCGAGCGAGATCGCGGTCCGCGCCGCCGAAGACTGTGTGCAGATGCACGGCGGCTACGGGTTCGTGAAGGACTATCCGGCCGAGAAATACTTCCGCGACGTGAAACTGCTGACGATTGGCGAAGGCACCAGCGAGGTGCAGCGCCTCGTCATCGCGCGTCAGTTGCTGGCGGCCTAGCGTGAGCGCGTCCTCACTGGCCGAGCGCGTCCTGGCCGGCGACGTGCGGGCCATGGCTCGTGCGATCTCGCTGATCGAAGACGAAGCCGGCGCCGCGGCCGGGCTGGTGCGCGACATCTTTCCTCAGACCGGCAAGACCTACCTGATTGGCGTGACCGGCCCGCCGGGCGCGGGCAAGAGCACGCTGGTCGATCGGCTGACCGCCGAGGCCCGCCAGGCCGGCGAGACGCTGGGCGTGATCGCCGTCGACCCGACCAGTCCGTTCACGGGCGGCGCCATACTCGGCGATCGCCTTCGCATGCAGGCGCACGCGCAAGACGAGGAGGTCTTCATCCGCAGTATGGCCACGCGCGGCCACATGGGCGGCCTGGCGCGCGCCACCAGCGACGCGGCGCTCGTCCTCGACGCGGCCGGCAAGAGCCTCGTGATCATCGAGACGGTCGGTGTCGGCCAGGACGAAGTGGATATCGTCCGCACCGCCGACGTGTCGATCGTGGTCCTGGTGCCGGGTACGGGCGACGATGTACAGGCGCTCAAAGCGGGCATCATGGAGATTGCCGACATCTACGTGGTCAACAAGTGCGACCGCGACGGCGCCGATCGCATGGTGACGTCGATCGAGTCCAACCTGGCGTTGCAGCACTTTGCGGAGGGGGAGTGGCGCCCGCCGATTGTCAAGACCGAGGCGACGACCGGCCGCGGTATTGCGGAGTTGTGGCAGACCATCAAGGCGTTCCGCACGCACTCCGAGGGGGCACGCGGCAAGCGCCTGAAGGCCAGGAACGAGTTCCGGCTTCGTGACCTGCTGACGCACCGTTTCATGGAGCACGTCGAGGCGAACCTGCTTGGCCCGGCGGAGTTCGAGGCGCTGGTCACCAGGATTGCCAGGCGGGAAGTCGACCCGTACACGGCCGCGTCGGATATTCTTGATCGGGCGCTCGGGCCATCAGGCCAGCGGGCCACGAAGGGTTGATGAAAGCCGTCCTGGATCACGTCGGAATCGCCGTCAGCGATCTGCAGGCCGCTTTGGCGTTCTTCAAGGACGTGCTGGGCCTGCACGTCGAGCGCAGCGAGGAGGTGGCGTCGCAGCGCGTCCGGGCGACGTTCCTCGACACCGGCCTTTCCACCCTCGAAATGCTCGAGTCGACGGCCGCGGATTCGCCAATCGCGAAGTTTGTCGACCAGCGCGGCCCCGGCATGCATCACGTCGCGCTGCGCGTCGAGAACATCGGCGCCGCGCTGGCGCATCTGCGGTCACGGGGGGTCCGGCTGATTGACGAGCAGCCCCGGCCTGGGGCGGAAGGCGCGCTGGTGGCCTTCATTCATCCGTCGGCGTCACATGGCGTGCTCGTCGAGCTCAAGCAGCCCGCGGCGAAGGTCGAACTCTTCACCACGGCAACCCGGCACGTGCTCGGCGACCTCGAGTTGATCACGCTCTCTGACGGGTTCATCGGCCTCGACGGCGGGGCGATGTTCGGCATCGTGCCGCGCATGCTCTGGGAGAAACGCCTCCCGCCGGACGACTCCAACCGCGTCCCGCTGGGGATGCGTCCGTTGATCGTCCGGAACGGCCGCACGACGATGATCATCGACGCCGGTTGCGGCGACAAGATGGACGCCAAGAGCGCCGCGATCTTCAGGCTCGATCGCCGCTATCACCTCGATCACGCGCTGGCGGAAGCCGGCCTGGCCGCCGAGGACATCGACCTGGTCGTGGCCAGCCACCTGCATTTCGATCACGTCGGCGGGTTCACGGCGGTCCGCCAGGACGGGTCGGTGGTGCCTCGATTCCCGAACGCGAACTACATTGCGCATCGAGGCGAGTGGGAGGATGCCACGCATCCCCACGAGCGCAACCGGGCCAGCTACCTCCAGGAGAACTTCGTCCCGCTGAAGGACGCCGGCGTGCTGACGCTGGTCGACGACGAGGCGGAGGTCATGCCTGGCGTGCGCTATCGCCGTTCCGGCGGCCATACGCCGAATCACCAGGTGCTGATGATCGAGTCGGGCGGAAAGACGGCGGTATTCACCGCCGACATGTATCCGACGTCAGCGCACGTCCCGGATCCGTGGGTCATGGGCTACGACCTGCTGCCGGTGGAGACTTTGGCGTTCAAGCGGGCCTTTGCGCGCGAAGCCATCGAGCGGGAGTACCTGTTGTTCTTCGAGCATGACCCGTCGATGGCGGCGGGCTACCTGCGCGAGAAAGACGGCAAGCGTTTCGTGGAGCGGCTGATCTGAGCCGCAGAAGGCGCACAACGAACTGATATGCACATCAAGATTGGCATCATCGGGGGCAGCGGCCTGTACGACATGGCCGAGCTGACCGATCGTGAAGAGCGGACGCTGACGACGCCGTTTGGCGATCCCTCCGGGCCGTACGTGCTGGCGACGCTGCGCGGCAAGCGGGTCGCGTTTTTGGCGCGGCATGGCAAGGGGCACCGCCTGAACCCGAGCGAGCTGAACTACCGCGCCAACATCTTCGGCATGAAGCTGCTGGGTGTCGAGTGGATCATGTCGGCCAGCGCCGTCGGCAGCTTGCAGGAACAATACGCGCCGATGGACCTGGTGTTTCCGGATCAGTTCATCGATCGCACCCGCGGTCGCATCAGTACCTTTTTCACCAACGGCATCGTCGCGCACGTCGGCTTCTCGCATCCCCTGTCGCCTCACCTGGCGGCACTGGCGGCCGATTGCGCGACCGCGGCCGGCGCGCGGGCGCACCGCGGCGGCACCTATGTGTGCATGGAGGGCCCGCAGTTCTCCACGCTGGCGGAATCGAACCTCTACCGGTCATGGGGCGGCGACGTGATTGGCATGACCAACCTGCAGGAAGCCAAGCTGGCGCGCGAGGCGGAGATCGCCTACGCCACCATGGCGCTGGTCACCGACTATGACTGCTGGCACCCGGAGCACGACTCGGTGACGATCGACATGATCATCGGCTACCTGACCGCCAACGTGAAGATGGCGCAGGAGGTGATCGCCAGGGTGGTGGAGAAGCTCGACGTGAGCCGCCGCGACCCGGCGCACAGCGCCTTGAAGTCCGCGATCCTGACCCACGCGGATGCAATTCCCCCTGAAGTGAAGAAGGACCTGGCGCCGCTCATCGGCAAGTACGTCAAATAACCCGTAGCCCGTAACCCGCAGAGGGAAGCCCGTCGCCCGAAGCCCGTAGCCCCATATGAAACTGATTGTCACCGGATCCATCGCGTTCGATTACCTGATGTCGTTCCCCGGGAAGTTCACCGAGCACTTCCTGCCCGAGCACATGCACCGCTTGTCGCTCAGTTTCCTGGTCGACTCGATGGACAAGCGGCGCGGCGGCTGCGGGCCGAACATCGCCTACACCATCGCCCTGCTCGGCGAGCGTCCTCACCTGATGGCGACGGCAGGGCAGGACTTCACCGACTACAAGGCGTGGATGGAGGCGGTCAACATCGACACCTCTCTGGTGCGGATGATCGACGGCAAGTTCTGCGCGTCGTTCTTCTGCAGCACCGACGAGGCGAACAACCAGATTGCCTCGTTCTATACCGGGGCGATGGCCAATGCCGGCGAGCTGTCCATGCGGGCGGTGCCGGGCATCAAGGACGCCCTGGTCATCATCGCCGCCAACGATCCCAACGGCATGGTGCAGTGGGCCGAAGAGTGCGCGGCGATGGGCGTCAAGTACATCTGGGATCCCGGCCAGCAATGCGCACGCATGGAGGGCACGGAGCTGGCCCGTGGCGTCACCAACGCCTTCATGGTCATCGTCAACGACTACGAGATGGAGCTCCTGCGCCAGAAGACCGGGCTGGGCGAGGCCGAGGTGCTGACCCACGCGTCCCTGCTGGTGGTGACGAAGGGTGAGAAGGGCTGCACGATTCACACCGCTGACGGCACGGAGGATGTGCCGGCGGTGACGCCGGATCGCATTGCGGATCCGACCGGCGTGGGTGATGCGTTCCGTGGCGGCTTCATGAAGGGCCTGGCCATGGGCGCGCCGTATGGGACGTGCGCCAAGCTCGGCAGCGTCGCGGCCACCTACTGTCTCGAGCACCTGGGCGGCACATCGCATGCCTACACGTGGGAGGAGTTCAAGGGCCGCTACGAGAAGCACTTCGGCCCGCTATAGCCCTTCGACCTCGCCCCGGGGCCGGGCCGTGATTGGCGCGGCCCGGGTATACTGGCGTCATGATTCGTTGCGTATTGCTCGTGACCGCGTTGCTGCCGGTCACCCTGGTTGCCGTCGACGCCCGGCAGGCTGCGACCAAGACCACCAACAGCGGGGTATTTACGGCCGCCCAGGCCGAGCGCGGCAAGAAGGCGTTTTCGGAAAAGTGCACCACGTGCCACGATCCGTCACGTTTCAGCGGTGAGGCCTTCCATGAGTCGTGGGACGGCAAGGCACTGAAGGAGCTGTGGGACGTCGCCAGCGGCACGATGCCGGAGGACAACCCTGCCAGCCTGAAGCCCCAGGAGTACGCCGACATCATCGCCTACTTCCTGCAGCTGAACGAGTATCCGACCGGCGACGCGGACCTGCCGCCGGGTGCCTCCCCGATGGCCGCGATCAAAGTTGAGAAAAAGAAGTAAACACCGCCGGCTTCCGGCTCGGGGCCTGCGCGGGCCTGGTCCTGGCCGCGTCGATGTGCGCGGCGTCCGCCCAGGAGAAGAAGTCGGTGAAGGCCGGCCTGTATACCGCCGCGCAGAATACCTCAGTCCGGACAGGGCGGATATTCAGCCGGCGGGGTCGCGGTGATCCCGAGCGAGGTGCGAGTCGCGGCGTCAGCGGCCGCTAGGTCGATCACCCCGTTCTGATGCATGCGCTCCAGGATGCCCTGTCTCACGCGTGCGGCGTGCTCAGGCCAGCACCATGGGTGAACGTGCCGTTCGCCGAGCGTGGCGGCGAGCAGCGCGATCTGCGAAAGGTCGAGCTCGACGACGGACCGTCCGAAATAGCCGCGCGCCGCGGCGTCGGCGCCAATGAAGACGGGGCCGAATTCACCGCTGGCGCCCAGCGCATCGAGCAGCTCGGCACGGGTCCACGTGTTCGACATCTTGCGCACCGTCGCGAGTGCGGCGAACGGCACCCGGATGTCCTGCCACACTCCCACGCTCTGCAGGTGACGCGTGGCCACCAGGCCCACGGCCTGGATGGCCGGCAGCAGCGCCATGCACGCGTCCTGCTCCTGGTCGCGTGCGGCGCGGTCCTCGTGCCGTTCGGCAAAGAGCTGACACGATGCAAAGCGCGCGATGGTAAACGGATTGAGCGGCTGCAACTCCGTGGCGCGGCCGCCGCGGGCCCGGGCCCACATCGCCTCGCCCAGCAGCGGCGCCACGTGTTCCTGAGGCGGCGCCGGCATTGACGGCAACAGCATGCTGCCCACGAACGACACCGCGGGCAGCAGCAGCACGGCGCCTGTCGCGCCCGCGCAGAGCAGAGCGCCGACTAGGCGCGGCGGATGCATCCAGGCTTTATATCACAAAGTTGTTTGCGCCACCTCAGTTGGCTCCGGCGGCGACCTTGGCCCGCGCCGCCGCCGTAATGCGCGCGTACTGCGCCTGCATCAACAGCCACTCGGTCTGGAGCAGCCGCACCTGGGCATCGTTGAGCTCGGCCGAGGTGATTACGCCATTCTCGTAAGAAACCTGCGCAATCGACACGCTCTCGCGCGCGAGCTCGAGCGCCTTGTGCTGCGTCGTCACCACTTCGGCGGACGACTCGAGCGCTGTCCACGCCGATTCCAGCTCGAGCCGGGCGTTGTCGGTCGCGAACCGGAGCCCGTGCTCGGCCTGCCGCATCTGCGACTGCGCGATGTTGCGGCGGGCCGCCGCGCCGGGGCCCGCAAACAACGGCACGTTGAGCTGCAGGCCGACCGCATAGCTCTGGTTGTCGCGTGCCAGCAGCGAGCCGACATGGTCCTGCTGATACTGCATGTTGCCGGAGAACGACAGCATGGGCTTCCACTCGCTCTGGGCGAGGTTCGAGGCGTACTCCGCGGCATGGCGGCGGGCGCTGAACGCCTGCAGGTCCGGCCGGGAGGGCAGTTGCTTGTCGAGATCGTCGCGGGCCTGGCCGGCGACCGGGCCGTCGAGCGAGCCATCGAGCGTCAGCGCCTGGCTCTGCGGCAGCGACAACACGCCACGCAGTGCCTGCATGGCGGTGTCGACCTGCGCCCTGGCCTGGATGCGGCGCGCCCTGGCGTTGGCGAGCTCGACCTCGGCCTGCAGTACATCGAGACGCGCCACCGTGCCGGACTCGAACCGCGCCCGCGCCAGTGCCAGCTGCCTCTCAGCCAGCCGGATCTGCTCATCCGCAACCGCCACGCCGCGCTCGTTCATCAGCGCCGCGTAAAACGTCTCCACGACGCGGTATTCGATCTCCTGGCGCGTGCGTTCGAGTTCCAGCTTCGAGGCATCCAGCGTGGAGCTGGTGATGCCATAGGCATTGTTCAGCCGGCCGCCGGTGTAAATCGGCTGGTTGACATACAGGTTCATGACGTTCTTCTGCGCGAAGCCGGCCTGGAACGTCTGCTCCTCCGGCCCGAAAATGCCTGCCGGGATCTTGATCACCGGGAAGCGTTGTGCCGGCGTGAAGTTGTAGCCGAGATTCACTTGCGGCAGGAACTGGGTCTTCGACTCCTGCACGCGAGCCTGTGTCTCGACCATCCGTTCCTTGGCGACCTTCAGGCCCTCGTTGTGTGCCAGCGCGCGCTCGAGCGCCTGGTTGAAGTTCAGGGTCATGGGGCCGGTCTGGGCAAAGGCCGTGGTCGCCGACAGCAGCCAGCCGAGCACCGCGGCCAGCAGCACGATGCCCGCGACGCGTGCGACCTGAGGCACGCGCGCCCCGGATTCCCGCAGCCGCTTGACGCGCTCGACGCTGCGCGCCAGCAGCAGGTACGACACCGGCACCACCACGAGGGTCAGCAGCGTCGAGGTGATCAAGCCGCCAATCGTGGCGATGGAGATCGGTGCGCGGAAGTCGCTGCCTTCACCATCACCCATGGCCGACGGCAGCATGCCGAGGATCATCGCAATCGTGGTCATCAGGATCGGCCGCAGGCGGATCGGCCCGGCCTTGAGAATCGCGTCCTTGACGCCCATGCCGTCACGCACGAACTGATTGGTCAGGTCGACGAGCAGGATGGCGTTCTTCGTCACCAGGCCCATCAACATCACCACGCCGATCATCGCCGGCATGCCGAGGTTCCTGCCGGTCAGCAGGATCGCCAGCAGGGCGCCCACCAGCGCCAGTGGCAGCGACGTCATGATCAGGAACGGTTCGAGGAACGACTCGAACTGCGACGCCAGCACGATGTAGATGAAGACGCAGGCGAGCAGCAGCGCCAGGCCCATCGCCGCGGCGGATTCCTGCATCATCTCCACGTCGCCGGCGAAGCCCCATTCGAAGTTCGCCGGCAGGGCCATCGACTCCATGACGCGCTGCACGTCCGCGGTCACTTCGCCGAGCGAGCGATCGGACAGCTCGATGTTGATCTTGGCCTGGCGGCGGCGCTGCTCGCGCTCAATCGCCGCCGGACCGACCTGCGGATCGAGCGTCACGATATCGCGCACCCGCACCACCGCGCCGGACGGCGAGTAGAGCGGCGTCCGGCTGATGGTGTCGAAGTCCTCGCGGAACTCCGGGGCCAGCCGCACGCGGATGTCGTACTCCTTCTCATTCTCGCGCAGCCGTGTCGGCACGACGCCCTCGACCATGCCCCGCAGCTGCATCGCGACGCCGCCGACGTCGTAGCCCAGGTCGGCGGCGAGCTCGCGGTTGATCTGCGCCAGCATTTCCGGCTGTCCGGATTCCAGCGTGCTGTCCACGTCAACCGCGCCAGCTACCGACTTGACCTTTGCCAGCACTTCTTCGTTGATGCGCTGGAGCTCGATCATGTCGTCGCCACGCAGGAACACGCTCAGCGGCGCCTGCGTCGGCGAGCCCTGCATGAACTCGGGATCCGCCACCGTCAGCTTGAGCAGCGGCACGCCCTTGAGTCGGGCGCGCATGTCCTGCTTGATCGCCGTCAGCATCCGCTCGCGCTCGTTGCGCCTGGTGGTCTTCACCCGCAGGCTCGCCATGAGCGTGCTGCCTTCGAAGCCGACCGTCGAGAAGATCTGCCGGACTTCAGGCTCCTCGCGAACCATCGTCTCCACGCCGGCCACGTACGCCACCGTCTGCTCGAAGGCGGTGCCCGGAGGCGCTTCGAGATTGACGACGAACTCACCACGGTCTTCGACCGGCACGAACTCGGTGCCGATGATCGTCAGGGTCGACATGCTGGCCAGGAACACCACGGTCGCGGTCGCGACGATCTTCAAGGGATGTTCGACCGCCCACCCCAGCAGCGAGTGATACCGCTGGTCGATGCGGTCGTAGAATGCGCCGACCCGTTCGAGGAAGCGGCCGGTGCGGGTGCGGGTGCGCTCGTCGAGCGGGATGAAGCGCACGAAGCGAGACGACAGCATGGGGTCCAGCGTGAACGCGACCAGCAGCGAGATCGACACCGCGAATGCGATCGTCAGCGCAAACGATTTGAAGAACTGGCCGACGATACCGGTCATGAAACCGACCGGCAGGAACACCGCCAGGATGGTGAACGTCGTCGCCATGACGGCGAGCCCGATCTCGGCGGTGCCGTTGCGCGCCGCCGTGTAGGGGTCCTCGCCGTGCTCCATGTGGCGGTAGATGCTTTCGCGCACCACCACCGCATCGTCAATCAGGATGCCGATGACCAGCGACAGCGCCATCAACGTCATCATGTTGATGGTGAAGCCGATCACATACATGAAGAAGAACGTCGCAATGACAGAGGTCGGCAGCGCCAGTGCGGTGATCGCGGTCGAGCGCCAGTCGCGCATGAAGATGAACACGACCAGCACCGCCATGATGCCGCCGAAAATGATGTGACCGCGCACGTCGCGAACGTTTTCCAGGATCGGCTCGGCGTCGAGATGGACCGGCCCGATCTGCAGCTGCGGGAAGGTCGGCCGCGCCTTCGCCAGCGCCGCATCGATTTTCCTCTGCACGTCAATGGTGTTGGCGCCGGCCTGCTTGCGTATCGAGAACGACACGGCGTCTTCGCCGTTCAGGCGCGTCGTGGAGGTGCGGTCTTCGAAGCCGTCGACGACCGTCGCGACATCCCGCAGCCGGACCGTGGAACCGGCGTCGGAGCGGAGAATGACGTGTTCGATGTCGGCGGCCGTCGTGAACTGGCCCTTGGTGCGCAGTGACACGGCCCGGCCGTCACGGCGGACCTGCCCACCGGGCAGGTCCAGGTTGTCGGCCGCCAGTTTCGTCGCGACTTCGCCGATCGGCAGGTTCAGTGCTTCGAGACGGCGGGGATCGATGTTGACCTGGAGCTCGCGCACCTGGCCGCCGTTGACCTCGACCGCCGCCACGCCGTCGATTTGGCCGAGCAGCGGCTTGAGATCGTCCTCGACGGTGCGGCGAATGACGTCCGAGGTCAGCGTTGACGATCCGACCGCGTAGGTGGCAATCGGCAAGGCCGACACGTCGAAACGCTGGATGGTCGGGTCTTTGATCTGCTCGGGCAGGCGCTCGCGAATCGCCGCGACCTTCTCGCGGACCTCCGCAGTCGCTGCTTGGGGCTCGATCTCGAGGCGGAGCTCGATGCCGACTCGCGAAAACCCTTCCGTCGACGTCGAGATGATGCGCTTGACGCCGTTGATGCCGGCCACCGCATCCTCGATGGGACGCGTGACCAGCGTCTCCACTTCTTCCGGACCCGCGCCCGGGTAGACGATGGAGACGTTCACGAAGGGGAAGTTCGCCTCCGGGAACAGGTCGATGCCCAGGCGCCCGAGCGACACGATGCCGAGCACCATGAGGCTGACAATGACCATCGTCGCGAAGACGGGTCGTTTGATGGAGGTATCAGAGATCCACATGGCTGAAAGTCCTGCTACGGGCTACAAACTACGGGCTACCGGCCGACGCCTCGCACCCTGGTGCCGGCAGCGAGCTGACGGCGCCCGTCGGCGAACACCTGGTCGCCGGCGGAGAGGCCCTTGATGATGTGCACCTGGCCGCCGCCGCTGAGTCCCTCAACGACTTCGACGGCAGTGACCGTGTCGCCCTGCACCTTCTGCACGATGCGCTTGCCGTCACGCGTCGTGACTGCCTCCTTTGGCAACAGCAGGGCGTTGGCGCTGGTCGCTTCAATCAGCCGGGCGGTGGCGTACATGCCCGACAGCAGCGTCCGCCCGGTGTTCGGCACGCGCACGTCGATCTTGAAATGACGGTTGCGCTCGTCGACTTCCGGGGCAATGGCGGCCAGCTGCCCCTGGAATGTCTCGCCTGGCTTGGCCTGGACGTTCACGGTCGCCTTCATGCCAACACGCAGGCGGCCCGCATCGAGCTCCGAGACGCCTGCCTCGAGCTTCAGCTCGCGCAGGTCCGCGACCACCACGATCGGCCGGTCGCCCGGCATGGCGCCGGCGTCGTAGTTGCGCTCAACGATGAAGCCGGTCACCGGGGAGGTGACGTTGGCGTTGCTTTGCACTTCCTTCGACCGGCGGAGGGCCGCATCCGTCTGCGCGAGATTCGCGTTGGCGAGATCGCGCTGCGCCACGCTCGCACGGTGCGCGGTCTGCGCCGCATCGAGCCGCTGGCGTGGCAGCGCGCCCTTCTCGAACAGGTTCTTGGCGCGTTCGTGCTCGAGCACCGCGTTGGCGAGCGACGCCTCGGCGGCGGCGAGCGCGGCCTTGGCCACCGCCACCGCCGCGACCGCGGCATCGGCCTGCGCGTCAATTTCGCGGCGGTCGATGGCCGCGATGGTCTGGCCCGCGCTGACCGCATCGCCGATGTCCACCAGGATGCGATCGATGGTGCCGGGCAGTCTCGGCTTGACCGCCACGCGGCTGCGCGGCGTCAGCGTGCCGGAAACCTCGAGCGCCGACTCGACGGTGCCGACCGTGGCTGTGACCACCATGACGTCGACGATGGTCGGCGTGGCGGCCATGGTGTCCGGCGCCGCCTCGGCCGTAGTCGAGGTCGATTTGCAGGCGGCCATGAATAGCGACGAGCTGAGGATGATGGCAGAACCAAGAAGCGGTAGCAGGGCATTACGACGCATGACGACGCACTCCAGCCGGCACAGGGGCACCCGCGATTCCTTCCTCCAGGCACTTGCACGACACGAAGGTGGTGGCGATGCCGGACTGCAGGCCGGCAATGGTGGCGTTCAGGACGTCGCGCGCCAGCGCGTCATAGTCCTCACCGCTGGCAAGGCGATGCCGCACGCCGACAATCGCGGGCCCAATCAGCGATGCCCACAGCATGTGCATGGCCGTATCCGGACTCAACGCGCGCGGAAACGCGCCGGCGTCGATGGCGCGCTGAATCGCGTTCACTGCCTCGGCGAGCATTTCCTGGAGGAACGAGAAGCCCTCCCACTGCTGCGTAATGCGCGGGACGGATCGATCGACGAACATCAACTGGAAATAGGCCGGCTGCTCCTGCGAGAACTCGTAGAAGGCCCACCAGCAGCCCCGCACGTTCTCGAGCGGATCGTCGGTCGTCATCGCTCCGCGCACCTTGTCGTCCAAAAGGTGAAAACCTTCCGCGGCGAGTGCCAGGAAAATGTCGTCCTTGCTGGTGTAGTAGCTGTAGATGGCGGCCGGGCTGTACTCGATGCGTTCGGCGATCTTGCGAATCGAGACGCTCTGGTAGCCTTCTGCGGTAAACAGTTCCCGAGCGGCGCCGAGAATGGAGGCGGTCACGGCCTGGCGTTCGCGATCCTGGCGTTCTTTCGTTCCCATAAGGTTCGTTCGTCGTAGAAGACGGACTCGGAGTCCGGATGTTGTTTGAGAGCCGAACTAAACAGTGTTCGGACTTCAAATGGTGTAAGACGAGAAGGTGGTTTGGCAAGTTCAGATTTTGACAATCTTGTGTTCAAATCAGATAAGTCTCTTGTTTAGATGGAATTACTGACCCTCCTGGTTTTTTCTGTCGGCGGTGTGATCTGCCATCAGATCCCCGATCGCTCGTTCTTCTGGGACGGGAACCAGCTTCCGGTCTGCGCCCGATGCACGGGCTTGTACCTGAGCGGTTTCGTCGGACTTGTGGGCTTTCTGGCGTTCAGGGCCGCGCGGCCCCGATTGGACGCGCGTGTCGGACTTCGCGTGCTCCTGATTGCCGCGGTGCCGACCGCCGGGTCGGTGGCCTCTGGTGCACTGGGATGGTGGGACGGCGACAACGTCACGCGCGCCTTGCTGGCGATTCCGCTCGGCGCCACGGCCGGCATGATCGTCGCGGCCGTCTTCACAAAAGACCTGAGGTAAACTCGCCTCGTGTCTCCTGCAGTCGTGTGTGTGGTGTCGTGGCTCGTGCCAGGCGCCGGTCATTTGTTGCAGGGGCGCCGCCAGAAAGGCCTGGTGTTCCTGATCGCGCTGCCGGTGATGTTTGCCATCGGTCTCGCGCTTGACGGACGCCTCCCGCGATTTCAATTCGCCGATCCGCTGATTGGCCTGGCTGCGGTTGCGAATCTCGGCATGGGCGTGCCGTACTTCATCGCCAAGGCGATGGGTCTCGGGCAGGGCGTCGTCACCGCGACATCCTACGAGTACGCCAACACGTTCCTGATCGTCTCCGGATTGCTCAACATGCTCGTCACCATCGACGCCTACGACGTGCGTCTCGGACGGAAGTGATGACGAGCCATCTCGGATTGATGCTGCTGTTTGCGTTCTTCGTCTCGCTGATCTTCGCGACCATCGCGGAGGACACGCCGGCGGAGCAGGCCAAGCTCGGCGCCAGGATGTTCGGCACCTTCATGGCTGCGGCGATGCTGCTCGGCTGGGTGCTCCGTCTCTTTCCGTTGTGATCGACCGGCCCCCCGCGACGCCACATCCGCGTCGCGGGGCCCTCGCCCTCTGGCTGCCGGTTGCGGCCTTGATGGCTGCGATCTGGTACGGCGCGGCTTTGAGCCCCACGCCCGGCCCCGCCGCGCAGGTCCCGGACACCGTGCTGCACATGGTCGGCTACGCGGCAGTCGCGTGGCTGACGTTGCGGGCCACGGCTGGCGGCCGCTGGTCGGGGGTCACGATGCGCGCCCTGGCCATGGCCTTCCTGATTGCGACCGCGCATGGCGCCAGCGTGGAACTCGAGCAGATGTTCGTGCCAACCCGCATTGCCGAATGGCGCGACCTGTGGAACGACATGATCGGCGCCGGCGCCGGCCTGCTGGCGGCGTGGGGGTGGAGTACAATCAAGGGTTGAATGACTTTTGAAAACCTCCTCATCGAGCGAGACGATGCCGTCGCCATCGTCACCGTCAACCGGCCGAAAGTCCTGAACGCGCTCAACGCGCAGACGCTGACCGACCTCGACAACGCGATCGCGGCCTTCAAGGCCGACAGTGGTGTCCGCGCCGTGGTGCTGACCGGCGCCGGTGAAAAGGCGTTTGTGGCGGGTGCCGACATCAACGAGCTCGCGGTGCAGACGCCGGTGCAGGGCAAGGAGCACGCGCGCCGCGGCCAGCAGATCTTCGACGCGATCGAGCAGATGGGGAAGCCGGTCATCGCCGCGGTGAACGGCTTCGCGCTGGGCGGCGGATGTGAGCTGGCGATGGCCTGCACGCTGCGCCTTGCCGCCGACACCGCGCGCTTCGGCCAGCCGGAGATCAACCTTGGCCTCATTCCTGGCTACGCCGGCAGCCAGCGGCTGCCGCGGCTGGTGGGCAAGGGGGTCGCGCTCGAGATCATGCTGACGGGCGACATGGTCGGCGCGCAGCGCGCGTATGCGATTGGCCTCGTGAACAAGGTCGTGCCGGCCGCGGAGCTGATGACCGAAGCGAAGAAGCTCGCGCACGCGCTGGCGGCCAAGGCGCCAATCGCCGTCCGCTACATCATCGAAGCCGTCAACCAGGGGCTCGATGCGCCGTTCCCGGTCGCCGAGTGTCTCGAGACCGCGCTGTTTGCTACCATTGCCGCGTCCGAGGACATGAAAGAGGGTACGCGCGCGTTCCTCGACAAGCGCAAGGCGGTCTGGCAAGGCCGGTAATGCGGATTGCCATCGTCGCTTCACGCTTCAACGATTTCGTCACCGACCGTCTGCTCGAGGGCGCGCAGGCCGCGTTGCGGGAGGCGGGCCTGGCCGACAGCCAGATCGATGTGCTGCGGGTGCCTGGCGCGTACGAGATTCCGATGGCCGCGCAGCGCGTGGCCGAGACCGGTCTGGTATCGGCGGTGGTGTGCCTCGGCTGCCTGATCAAGGGTGCCACGCCGCACTTCGAGATCATCGCGTCGGCCTGCGCGCACGGCATTACGGCCGCGGCCGCCAGCACCGGCGTGCCGATGTCGTTCGGCGTGCTCACGACCAATTCGGTCGAAGAGGCGCTGGAGCGCAGTGCGCCCGGACCGTCGAACAAAGGCAGGGAGGCCGCTGACGCCGCGCTCGACATGGCCCGCTTGTTCGCCGAAAACCCGCTTGTTCGCTGAATGTGGTGACGCGCGTGACCGATGACGGGGCGGCGCGCTGGTGCAATCGCCGCCGGGCGCGCGCCGCGGCCCTCCAGGCGCTCTATGAGTGTGAAGTCGGCGGCCTGACGCCGCAGCAGGCGCTGGGGGTATTGCACCATGCCGGGCCGCCCGAAGTTGAGGATCCGGGGGCGGACGAGCACGCGTTTGTCGTCTCGCTGGTGCGCGGCGCGATTGACGGCCGCGACGCTCTCGACGAGCGCATTGGCGATGCCGCCGCCAACTGGCGCGTCGAGCGCATGGCGACGATCGATCGACTGGTGATGCGGCTGGCCCTGCACGAATTGTTGTCGCATCGCCAGAGCCCGCCGCGGGTGGTGATCAGCGAGGCCATCGAACTGGCCCGCGCCTACAGTGGCGAGGACGCCGCGAAGTTCGTGAACGGCGTGCTGGACGGCGCGTATCGCCGGCTCAAAGAGGAAGGACTGGTTCGTGAGTAGCGAAGTCGTCCAGACGGAACAGCGCCGCGCTAACCTGGAGGCGATCACTCGCCTCGGTTTTGCCGCGTACCCGAACAAGTTCGACACGACGCATTCTGTCACCGAACTCGTCGACGGCTACTCGCAGACGCCGGCGGCGGATCTCGAGGCTCCCCGGGTCGAGACCGTGGCCGCTGGCCGCATCGTCAGCGTGCGGAGCTTCGGCAAGGCCGGCTTCTTCGTGCTGTCGGACGGCCGAGCGCGTATCCAGGTGTATGTCCGCCAGGATGCGCTGAGCGAACGCGACTACCAGTTGTCGAAGCTGCTCGATGTTGGCGATCAGATCGGTGTGCGCGGACACTTGTTCCGCACCAAGACCAACGAGCTGTCGATTGGGGCCGCGTCCCTGCAGTTTCTGGCCAAGTGCTTTCTGCCGCTGCCCGAGAAGTGGCACGGCCTGCAGGATGTCGAGATCCGTTACCGCCAGCGCTACCTCGATCTGATCGTCAATCCGGATGTGCGGCGGGTGTTTGAACTCCGCACCGCGACCGTATCCGCAATCCGGGATGTCCTGAAGGGGCACGGCTTCCTGGAAGTCGAGACGCCGATGATGCAGCCGATCGCCGGCGGGGCGCTGGCCCGGCCGTTCGTGACACATCACAACGCGCTCGACATGAAACTCTACATGCGGATCGCGCCGGAGCTCTACCTCAAGCGCCTGACCGTCGGTGGCGTCGAACGCGTCTTCGAGATCAATCGCAACTTCAGGAATGAGGGGATCTCGACGCGGCACAACCCCGAGTTCACGATGCTCGAGTTCTATTGGGCGTACGTGGACTATCAACGGCTGATGACGTTCACTGAAGAGTTGCTGGCGACGGTGGCCCGCCAGGTGACCGGTAGCACCGAGCTGCCGTACGGCGAGCACACCATCAACATGGCGGCGCCGTTCCGCCGGCTGTCGATGCGCCCCGCAGCCGCCGAAGCCGCCTCCGTGCGGCTGGGAGCCTCCGTGAGCGTCGACGATCTTCGCGGTCTGGACACGGCGAGGGCGCTGGCGGCGAAGCTCGGTGTCGAGGTGCCGAAGGGATCCGGGCCCGGCAAGATCACCAGCCTCATCTTTGAATCGCTATGGGACACGGACCTGATCCAGCCGACGTTCGTCTACGATTTCCCGACCGAGGTGTCGCCGCTGTCGAAGCAGCGGCCCGATGATCCCGACACGGTGGAGAGGTTCGAGCTCTACGTCGGCGGCTTCGAAGTGGCCAACGCCTTCAGCGAGCTCAACGATCCCGTGGAGCAGCGCCGGCGATTCGAGGAGCAACTGGCCCAGCACGCAACCGGCGATCACGAGGCGCACGCCATGGACGAGGATTACGTGCGCGCACTCGAGTACGGCATGCCCCCGGCCGGAGGTGAGGGCGTCGGCATCGATCGGCTGGTGCAGGTGCTGAGCAATTCACCGTCGATCCGCGACGTCATCCTGTTCCCGCTGATGCGACCCCGTGGAGACGAGTAGCCAGTAGCCGGTCACCAGTAGCCAGAGGGTCAAGATGCCATTCGAACTACAGGTTGCCCTGCGTTACCTGCTGGCCAAACGGCGGCAGGTCTTCATCTCCGTCATTTCGCTGGTCTCGACCCTCGGCGTCACCGTCGGCGTGATGGCGCTGGTCATTGCGCTGGCGCTGATGACCGGCCTGCAGGGCGAACTGCAGGCGCGCATTCTTGGATCCGGCGCGCACGTCTATGTCTACAAACCCGGCGGCATCATCGACTATCGCGCCGAGGTCGCCAGACTGCGCGCCGTTCACGGCGTGACTGGCGCCGCGCCGGCGGTGATGGGCAAGGCGATGATCAGCGGCCTGGCGGTGGGCTTCCTCGAAGTGAAGGGTATCGATCCGGCGATGGAGACCGGCGTGACGGATCTCGGCACCGCGCTCACGGAGGGGTCGCTCGACACGCTGACGCCCGCCAACGACGAGCAGCTGCCCGGCATCGTCATCGGCGAGCAACTGGCGAGGGATATCGCCGCCAAGGTGGGTGATTCCGTCCGCCTGACCACGCCGAACGGTTCGTTATCGCCGATGGGGGTCATGCCTCGCATCCGCCGGTTCATCGTGACCGGAATCTTCCGGATGGGCCTCTACCAGGTGGATGCCGGCTATGGGTTTGTCGATCTCGAGCGCGGCATGCAGGTGAGTGGCGCCGACCGTGTGGCGCACATCGAGGTCAAGCTGTCGGATCCGTACGATGCGCCGCGCGTCGCCGATGAGATTGCCGAGCAGTTCGGGCCGGACTACGTCACTCAGGACTGGTCGGACATCAACCGGGAGCTGTATTCGGCGTTGATGCTCGAGAAGATCGGCATGGGCATCGGCATTGGCCTGATTGTCGCCGTTGCGGCGCTCAACATCGTGGCCTCGCTGATCCTGCTGGTGATGGAAAAGACGCGCGACATTGCGATCCTGAAGACGATGGGTGCGTCGGCGCGGAGCATCATGCTGATCTTCTTCCTGCAGGGATCGATCATCGGCGTGATTGGCACCATCATCGGCGCGAGCGGCGGGGCGCTGGTGTCGCACGTGCTCGATCGCTATCGGTTGATCACCATTCCCAGCGACGTCTACCAGGTGAGTTACCTGCCCTTCAAGCTGCAGCCGGTCGACCTGACGGCCGTGGTGATTGGCGCCGTGCTGGTGTGCTTCGCGGCCACCCTGTATCCCTCGCGGCAGGCGGCGCGGCTCGATCCCGCGCAGGCGCTGCGCTACGAGTAGCCATGGCATTCGTCGCCGTCAGCGGCCTGAACAAGTACTACAACGCCACCGGCAAGCGGCTGCACGTGCTGCGCGATCTCGATCTCTCGGTCGAGCAGGGCGAGATGGTCGCGATCATGGGCGCCTCGGGCGTGGGGAAGAGCACCCTGCTGCACGTGCTCGGGGGACTGGACACCATCGACGGCGGCCAGGTGCGCGTCGGCGATCACGAGATCGCCTCGCTGACCGACGAGGCACGCGTGCGGTTCCGCAATCGCCACATCGGCTTCGTCTTCCAGTTCCATCACCTGCTGCCGGAGTTCTCCGCGGTCGAGAACGCGATGATGCCGTTGCGGATTGCGCGCGCCTCGGCGGCGGAGGCCAGGCCGAAGGCCGAAGCGCTGCTGGTGCGCGTCGGTCTTGGCGACCGGCTCGATCATCGTCCGGGCACGCTGTCGGGGGGCGAACAACAGCGTGTCGCCGTGTCACGGGCGCTGGTCATGCAGCCGTCACTGCTGCTGGCCGACGAACCGACCGGTGATCTCGATGAAGCGACCGCCGACGCGCTGCACGATTTGCTCCGCTCGATGCATCGCGACATCGGCCTCACGGCCATCATCGCCACCCACAACCCGCGGCTGGCCGCGCAGTGCGATCGCACATTGCGGCTCGAAGGCGGCCAGCTGACGGCCGCCGGCTAGCGCCGCAGCGCCGCCGTTTCAATCGCCGCCAGCAGCGCCATGGCCCCGCCACGGTCGTCGGCCCCGTTCACCACCGGCCGATTCAAGTAGTAGTCGCGTGAGTTCTGGGCGCCGGTGCCCGCGCACACGTCCTTCACCGTGCCATCGGCGTTGACGCGTGCGGCGACTGCGCCCCAACCTCGATAAACGATGGGCTCGTAGGTCGTGCGGTCGATCCATCCAAGCCGCACGCCGCGTGCCATCGCCGCCGTGGTCATGGCCGTGACCGTCAGCTCGCGATAGCTCGATGGTTCATCCACCACCTGGCGCCAGCTGCCGTCGTCCGACTGGTGTTTCGCCAGGGCGGCGACGTGTCTGCGATAGATCTCGAGCACGCGAGCGCGGTCAGGCCAGCCGGCGGGCAAATAGGTGAGCGCCTCGGTGACGCCAAGGAGGGCGAAGCCATTGCCGCGGCCCCAGGCGTGCGGTCCATCGGTGGCGTGAATGAAGATCCCATCCGGCCGTTGCAGCTTCTCGGCGTACGTCTTCAGGAGGTTGCCCACCACTGGCGCATAGGCGCCACCGACGCGCGACAGGAGAGACGAGGCCATGAACATGTCGTCCGTCCAGCCGGTCGTAAACCGGATGGCTTCGCCTGGCGCCTCGGGCGCCATGAAGGCGGCCACCTTCTGGGCGAGGATCAGGCCTGGCGAATTACCGTTGGTGACGGCGAGATCGGCAAAGGCCAGCGCTCCTGCGAGACTGGTCAACCGGTACGGTTCCGCGATCGCCGGTGTCTGCTCCGACAGGAACGGTGCGATGTCCGTGGCGACCTTGTCGTGCCACCTGGCTTCCTTGGTCAGCAGCGAGAGGCGCAGGCTGCTTGACCACGACAAGGCCGGGATATAGCTCATGATGGGCTGGACCGGGTATTTCGCGGCCAGGATGCGGGCAATCTCGAGCGGCTCTGGCGGCGCCTGGGCCCTCCCGGCAGCCGGAATGGCCATGACGACGCTTATCAATCCCGCCAACCCAGCGAAAACTCTCATTTCCCCCCCCCGGTCGCGGCAATCGTATACTGAGCGCGGTAAGCAGCCGGTTGTCTCCGCTCGTATGAAACCAGGTGGGCAAGCCACGTTTGAAGGGAGTGAATGCATGATTCGCAGGGGATTCGCGGTTCTGGTGTGCGCGGTGTTGCTGGCGCCGGCGCCTGGACGAGCCGGTGGCCAGATGGGCGATGGCCCCTGGTTGTTCGTGGGCGAATGGGTTCTGACGATCGAAGGCCGTCGCGGTCCGCAGGAGCGCCCGCTGACGATCAAAGACACCGCCGGCAAGCTGTCGGCCGAGCTCGGCGGCGGCCGAGGCGGTCCGATCGCGATCACCGACGTGACGGTGAAGGGGTCGGAAGCGATTCTGAAGTGGAACCAGGAGACGCAGCAGGGCGCCATCGACGTCGTCATGACGCTGACGCTCAAGGACGGTGCGCTCACGGTCAAGCAGGACATGGCCGGCGGCCAGTTCAGCCAGACAGGCACGGGCAAGAAGAAAGGCTAGCGGGCCAGCAGGCCAGCAGGCTGGCGGGCTCGTTACTTCCCGTACCAGTCGCGCAATTGCGATTCAAGCCCGGCGGACGCTACAAACAGGTCCGCCGGATACTGCCGATGGGCCACCATCGACTGGAAGATCAGGAATCGCTGATCGGTGTTCGCCGCCATTCCCGCCAAATACTGCAGCCGCAGGTTCTTCTCCCGATTGATCTGAGCGTCGGCCAGCCATGGCTGGAGATCGCGGCCCCGTCCGGCATACGTGCTCAGGATGCCCTCTGGCGATCGCAGCAAGACTTCGGACAGCGATTGCTTCACCCGCGGTGAAGCGGCCAGGCGATCGCGGATGGCCTCTTCGCGAATCGGCGTTGCTTCGAGCCGGCCGAGCGCGACCAGGTCGTATCCCTCTTCGAGCAGATCCGGATTCCACAGCGTCGTGTCGGGGAAGACCGCTGCAAAGGTGCCGATCTGGCTCTTGGCCGACGCCAGGTCGGTCTCGTAGAGCGGGATCCATTGGGTCACCACTCCACCGGGGTTGAGGTGATTCTTCACGAGCGTGAGGTACTCGAGCGAGTACAGCGTCGCCGCGCCGCGCACCCAGGGGTGGATCGGGTCCGAGGTGATGATGTCGAACTTCTCGTTGGTGGTCTGCAGGAAATGCCGCGCGTCATCGAACACCAGCTCGACGCGCGGGTCGTCGAAGACGTGATGGTTCTCCTTGCCGAAGAACTGGCGGGCGCTGTTTGGCACGACCGGCTCGATCTCGCACACCACGATGCGCTCGACCTCGGGATGAATCGACAGCGCGCCGGCGGTCACGCCCGCGCCGACGCCCACGATCAGCACCGACTTGGGATTGGGATGCACCAGCGCCGGCATGTGGCCGAGCATGCGTTCGAGTCGCATATCGATGTCCATGTCGGACGCTTCGACCTTGCCGGCAATGTGAAACTGCTTGGCGCCGGCGACACCTTCCGTGACGGCCACCGAGGCGGTCGCGCCTTCTGCGAGATAGAGGAAGCTCTTGATGTTGTCCCACGAATCCACCGAGCGTCCGTAGGCGATCAGCCGGCCCGGGATTTCGGGGACGGCCATCGCGGCGATGGCGGCGACCGCCACCGCCGGCAGCACGCGCGCCGCCTGTCCGATTGACTGCCATAGCAGCAGCGCCGCGGTGACGCCTGCGGCCACGACCAGCACCTGCTGCGCCGCATGCGTGCCGAGGAGCGGAATGCCCACCAACGTGCAGGCGAGCGCCCCCAGCAATGCGCCCACGGTGTTGGTGGCATTGATTCGCGCCACATGTCCACTGAAGTCGCCGCCGCCGGCGCGCAAGGTCAGCGGGAAGCTGGCGCCCCACAGCAATGTGGCGGGCAGCATCGCGACGGCGCAGCGCAGGCCATCAAACGCGAACGCAATACCGGGATTGGCCCAGACATTGGGCAGGAACGCGGCGCGCGGCTGCCACTGCGGCAAGACGTGGACGATGGCCCACGAGCCCCAGGCGATGGCGACCGCCAGCAGCACCTGCACACCCGCCAGGGTCGATCGCGGACTGGCCGTGCTGCGGGCCAGCTGCGAGCCGCCGAAGCCGCCGATGCCCAGGCCGGCGAGAAACACCGCCAGGATCAACGAGAACGTGTAGACGCTGGCCCCGAACAGCAGCGACAGTTGCCGCGTCCACACCACTTCCGCGCCGAGCGCGGTGAAGCCTGACAAGGCGGATGCCAGGAAGATGGGTGCCAGGGGGCCTGGTGCCAGGGGGCCGGGTGCCTGAGGTGCTTCCGGTGACGAAGGCGCGACGCCCCCGGCCAAGGCGTAGCCAGCAATGGCCACGGCGACATTGATTGTGACGGCGACCGAGGTTGCGACCACGGTGTCGAAGACGCGGAGCAGGAAGAACCCGGCGAGGATCGTTCCGGTTGCGGCGCCGGCGAGATTCGCCATATACAGCAAGCCCACCGAGGCATGTCCGTTGTTGGCGGCGAGCCGCGAGAAGGTCGTGGCGATGGCCGGCAGTGTGGCACCCATCAGCATGGTGGGCGGGGTCAGCACCGCGAAGCACACCAGCGATCGAAAGGCGATTGCGCCCGCACCCGGCTCGGCGACGCTGACATACGCCTGCTGGACGAACGGCAACACCAGCGGAATCGCGGCGCCCAGCAGCGCGATGCCCGCCTCGAGGGCGGCCACCACGCGCAGGGGGTGGGCGCCGGCCGGCGTCACCCTGGGCAGCAGCCAGCTTCCGAGCGCCATGCCGCCCATGAACGCGCACAGGGTCACGGCCACCGAGATCGACGAGGCGCCGACGATCAGTTGGACGAGATAGCACCAGACGGTTTCATAGATCAGGGCGGCGCAGCCGCTGAAGAAAAAGAGCGCGAGAAGAGCGGGCATCGGTGGCATCCTACCGTGGGTTGTCTGGATTCGATCTGATCGTTGTGGGCCTTGGCGGCATGGGCAGCGCCGCAGCCGCGCATGCCTCGTCGCGCGGCAAGCGCGTGCTGGCGATCGAACAGTTCCAGCCCGCGCACGACCAGGGGTCGAGTCATGGGCAGTCGCGCGTCATCCGGCTGGCCTACTTCGAGGATCCTGCCTACGTGCCGCTGCTCCAGCGCTCGTACGAACTGTGGCGCCGCCTGGAGGCCCAGACGGGGCGTCGCCTGCTGATGATGACAGGCGGCCTGATGATCGGCGCGCCGGACAGCGACGTGGTAGCGGGCTCAGTGCAAAGCGCCCGGGAGCATCAACTCGATCATGAGCTGCTCGATGCCGCCGGCATTCGACGCCGCTTTCCGGCGTTCACGCCCGACCCTGGGAGCGTGGCGCTGTTCGAGCGGGAAGCCGGGGTGGTGTTCCCCGAGGAAGCGATGCGTGCGCATCTCGACATCGCCGTCGACAACGGCGCGCACCTCCATTTCGACGAGCGGGTCGAGGACTGGTCGGTCGGATCGTCAGGACGGATCGACGTCCGCACGTCGAAGGGCCGTTATGAGTGTGAGCAGCTGATCCTGGCGCCCGGATCCTGGGCAGCCGATCTCTTCAAGATCGACTGGCTGCCGCTCGAGGTCGAGCCGCAGCAGCTCTACTGGTTCGAACCGGCCGGTGGGGAGACGCCGTTCCTGCCCGATCGATTCCCCATCTACATCTGGGATCTTGGCGGCGGCGTTCAGGTTTACGGGTTTCCAGCCGATGATCACGGCCGCGTGAAGGTGGCCTTCTTCCGGTCGAGGGTCACTGGGGAGCACGCCCTGCGTGCGGCTCTCGGCCCCTGCGTGCCCGCCCTGGCCGGCGGCGTGCTGGTCGCAACCGTGTCCTGCAAGTACACCCTGACCCCCGACCAGCACTTCGTGATTGGGCATCATCCGGACTTCGCGAATGTGGTCATTGCCTCGCCGTGCTCGGGGCACGGCTACAAGTTTGCGAGCGTGGTTGGCGAGATCCTCGCGGATCTCGCCGTCGACGGAACCACGCGGCACCCGATCGCCCTGTTCTCGCCGCTGCGATTCAACAACTGACATGAGAAGCGCCCTCGCCATCCTGATGGCCGCGTTGATGCAGACGCCGGCACCGCAGAATCCGTCGCCGATGAGCGACACCACGCGGCCGCATCCGCGCATTGCGCCATACCAGCCCAAGGGAGTGCGCCTGCCGGTGGGGCAGGGCACGTTATTCGTTCGTGAGGGACTGAAGCCGTCGAGGCGGATGTCGCTGCTCGTGCACTTTCACGGCGCGCCGTGGCTCATCGAGCATCACGTGTCGACGCTGCAGCAGGACATCGCGCTGGTCACCTTCCAACTGGGCGCAGGCTCCGGTGTCTATGCCAAATCCTTTGCCGATCCGTCGCTCTTTGATCAGGTGCTGGTCGACGCGGCCGCCGGCGTGTCGGCGCTGCTGGGACGCGCCACCAGCTTCGACCGCATCGTGCTGACCAGCTGGAGCGCCGGCTACGGATCGATTCGGGCGATCCTGCGGCAGGAGCACTACGCGCGCATTTCCTCAGTGGCGCTGTTGGATTCGATGCACGCGTCCTACGCGGCGGCGGTCGCCGGTCCACGGGCGGAAGATCTGCCGGTGCTGTCTGCCGACATCGATGCGTTCGCGCGACTGGCGGGCGATGCGGTGGCAGGAGGTAAGCAACTCCTGATCGCTCACTCAGAGGTGTTCCCCGGCACCTATGCGAGCACCACCGAAACCGCCGATGCGATCTTGCGCGGCGCCGGATTGAAACGGACAGCGCGACTGCGGGAAGGCCCGATTGGGATGCAGCAGCTCAGCGAAACGACGGCGGGGAAGCTGGCCGTGATCGGTTACGCCGGCAACTCGGCGCCCGATCACGTCGACCATCTCTACGCGCTGGCGGACCTGCTGGCCCGCTGGCGCGTCTTCGACTAACGGCCGAACAACACCTCGAAGGATCCGATGCTGCCGCGTTCTCGGCCACCAACTCGATGGTGACGCGCTGGCGCGCCTGCCATCGATACGTGCAGGTATCGACGTCCTCACCAGACTTCAACTGGCCATCGCCGCGGGCCAGCTCCCCCCGCGCTGACTGCGGACGGCGGCGGCGCGCGGTGCGGATGGCGCTGCCATGGCCGCGAGGCCAATGGCGTCATAGCTCAGACATTTCGAAGATGGTGCGAGCGATGGCGGAGTAGTCATCCTCGCCGCCGCCGGCCGCCATTTGCGCGAGGATCAATTGTTGCACCACGGCGCTCGTCACTGCGGGCACACCCTGTTCGGCGAGCGTGTGCATGGCAATCCCGAAGTCCTTCTTGAACAGCCTGGTCTTGAAGCCCGGCTTCCAGTTGCCGGTGATCATTCGCTCGCCGTGGACTTCGAGGACGCGGCTTTGCGCGAAGCCGCCCATCAGGGCGGCGCGCACTTTCATCGGGTCGACGCCGGCTTTTCGCGACAGCGCGATCGCTTCCGCGACCACCGACATCGTGCCGCCAAGCACGATCTGGTTGCACACCTTGCAGATCTGACCGGCGCCCGAGGCACCGACGTGCACAATGCGTTCGGGCTTGCCCATGGCGTCCAGAATCTCGCGGACCGATTCCAGCGCCGCGCCATCGCCGCCGACCATGAAGGTCAGCGTGCCGTCGATGGCGCCGATCTCGCCGCCGCTCACCGGCGCGTCGAGGAACGACGCCCCCCGCTCCGTGGCCTGCGCCGCCATCTTTCGCGCGGTAGCGGGCGCGATGGTGCTCGAGTCCACAATCACCGTTCCCGTGGCCATCGCCCCGAACACGCCGTTTTCACCCGTCAGCACCTGCTCGACGTCCGGGCCGTCGGGGAGCATCGTGATGATGCGCCTGGCCGCCTGGGCGACTTCTGCCGGAGAGGTGGCAGCCTTTGCTCCCTCTGCCACCAGCTCTTGAACAGGTCCCTGGCTCCGGCTATGGGCAATGACCGAAAAGCCCTTCTTCAAGAGATTGCGAGCCATGGGCTTGCCCATGAGGCCCAAACCGATGAATCCGACTGTGTTTGACATGGTGCCCAGAAGGTATCACTGCGTGGCTCCGGAATCCAAAACTCCGAAGTCATGTTCTTTCTGTGACTTAGAGCGACCGTAGCGGAGTAGATGACGCGTTTGGCCGTATAATGGAGCCAAAGGCGGAGGCGGATTTGTCTCGCCACCCCTCGACTTCGCTCGTGGTCTTTTGGGCGGCAGTCGAAGGACCAAGCCGAAGGCGGAGGCGGATGTTCGAGCGATATACCGAACGAGCCAGGCGAGTGCTCTTTTTCGCCCGTTACGAAGCAAGTCAGCTCGGGAGCATTTCAATCGAGACCGAGCACCTGCTGTTGGGCCTCATCCGTGAAGGCAAGGGACTCACCAGCCGGATCTTTGCCCGCTCCCACCTGTCTCTCGAAAACATCCGGAAGGATATTGAGGGGCGGACGGTCTTCCGCGAAAAGGTTTCGACGTCTGTCGAGATCCCGTTCAGCGCTGAAACCAAGCGCGTCCTCCAGTACGCGGCGGAGGAGGCCGACCGCCTCCTGCACAACTACATCGGCACCGAGCACCTGTTGCTGGGCCTCCTCCGCGAAGAGCGATCCGTGGCCGCCACCATCCTCATGGAAAAGGGGATGCGCCTCCAGCAGGTCCGCGAGGACATCGTCCAGCTGCTGAACGAAAAGACGTCGGTCAATCGCGTCAAGGAAACGCCGCTGCTGGCCGAGTTCAGCCGCGACCTGACCGAGGCGGCGATGAAGAACCAGCTCGACCCGCTGGTTGGCAGAGACTACGAACTGGAGCGCGTGCAGCAGGTGCTGTGCCGGCGCACCAAGAACAACGCGGTGCTGATTGGCGAGCCCGGCGTCGGCAAGACGGCGATTGTCGAAGGACTGGCGCAGAAGATTGTCTACGGCGACGTCCCGCACTTCCTCGCCGACAAGCGCCTGCTGGCGCTCGACATCTCGCTGATTGTCGCCGGCACGAAGTATCGCGGCCAGTTCGAAGAACGCCTCAAGGCGATCATGAAGGAGCTGGTCGATAACCCGAACATCATCGTGTTCATCGACGAGCTGCACACGCTGGTGGGGGCGGGTTCGGCGGAGGGGTCGCTCGACGCGGCGAACATCCTGAAGCCGGCGCTGAGCCGCGGCGAGATTCGCTGCATTGGCGCCACGACGCCGGCGGAGTATCGCAAGTACATCGAGAAGGACCGTTCGTTGGAGCGCCGTTTCCAGGCCATCAAGGTCGATCCGCCGTCGGAGAGCGAAACCATCTCGATTCTGATGGGCGTGAAGGATCGCTACGAGCAGTTCCACCACGTCGAGTACACCCGCGAGGCCCTGGAGGCGGCGGTGTACCAGTCGAGCCGCTACATTACCGACCGGTTCCTGCCGGACAAGGCCATCGACCTCGTCGACGAAGCCGGCGCGCGCGCCAAGCTGCGCGAAGCGGGCTACAGCGAGGAGTTCGGCGAGATCAACAAGAGCATTCGCGTCGCCGTGGAGCAGATGGAGAGCGCGGTCTCGGCGAAGGACTTCGACAAGGCCCAGTTCTATCGCGAGCAGGAGCAGGTCGCCCGCGAGAACCTGCAGTTCGTCCGCGAGAAGTTCGACGTGCGCTCGAGCGCTCGCAAGGTGGTGGTGTCGCGCGCGGAGATCGATGAAGTGGTCTCGAAGTGGACCGGCGTGCCGCTTGCCTCGATCAACCAGGACGAGAGCGACAAGCTGATTCGCATGGAGACCGATCTCCACAAGCGCGTGATCAGCCAGCAGCGCGCCATCTCCGCGGTGTCGCGCGCCATTCGCCGTTCACGCGCCGGTCTGAAGAGCCCGAATCGTCCGGTAGGCAGCTTCATGTTCCTCGGCCCCACCGGCGTCGGCAAGACCGAACTGGCCCGCGCGCTGGCGCAGTTCCTGTTCGGCAGCGAGAACGCGCTGATTCGCTTCGACATGTCGGAGTACATGGAAAAGCACTCGGTGTCGAAGCTGATTGGATCGCCGCCCGGATACGTCGGACACGAAGAGGGCGGCCAGCTCACCGAGAAGGTCAAGCGCAATCCCTACTCCGTGGTGCTGCTCGACGAAATCGAGAAGGCGCACCCCGACATCTTCAACATCCTGCTGCAGGTGTTCGAGGACGGCCACCTGACCGACGGCCTTGGCAATCGTGTCAATTTCAAGAACGCCATCCTGATCATGACGTCGAACATCGGCGCGCGCTTCATCCAGAAGAAGGCGTCGCTCGGATTCCAGACCAGTGAGGCCAGCGAACAGAAGGGCGTGCAGGAGATGGTGCTTGGCGAGGTGAAGCGCACCTTCAATCCCGAGTTCATCAACCGCGTCGATGAACTGATCGTGTTCGACGCGCTGACCGACGACGAACTACGTAGGATCCTGTCGTTGCTGGTGGAACAGCTCAATGTCAACCTGATGGATCGGCGGATGAAGGTACTCGTGTCCCCGGAGGTCGCCGACTGGATCATCGACATTACGTGTAAGGACCGGTCCTATGGCGCACGCCCGCTGCGCCGGGCCATCCAGCGGTATATCGAGGATCCGCTGGCAGAGGAGTTGATTCGCGGCCATTTGCAGGGCGGCGAAATCGAGGTATACCTCGAAGGCGGGCAGCTGGCCCATCGCCCGGCCGGCCAGCCGGTCGTGGCAGGCCGCCGCCTGACGACGAACGTCTAGTGATCAGGAAGGGCCGCGAGTTGCGGTAGCATTACGGGTTGTCTCTTCAGCGCCCAGCGGGTTTGTACGCCGTGAATTTGAGAAATTGTGCCGTAATTGGCCTGCTGTTGGCCCCCGTTTCCGCCGTCGCCGGCCAGGACGCAGCCGCCCCTGCCCAGGCTCCGGCCGCTCAGGCCGCGCCGGCTCAGCCCGCCGCGCCGGCGCCATGTCCCTTCAAGCAGATGCCGGCGGCGACGGCCGGCCCGGTGATCTGCCAGACCGAGCTCCGCTTCCACCCCGAAAACTTCTCGATCGTCGAGGCGCAGACCTATCTCTATTACATTCAGACTCCGCTGAGCCGGCCGTCCGACAGCAACTTCGTTCCTTACAACGAGGATACCGAGCGGTCGCTGCAGGAGGACTTCAAGCGCCTCTGGGCGACGCAGTTCCTCGAGAACCTGTGGATCGAAGTGCTGGAGCAGCCGTTTGCCAACGGCCACCCGGGTAAGCGGGTCATCTACCACATGGAAGAGCGGCCCCGCGTGAAGATCGTGGATTACACGGGGTCGACGAAAGTCGAGCGCACCAAGATTGACGAGAAGATGAAGGAGCTCGGCATCGCGCTGCGCCTCGACTCCTTTCTCGATCAAGCGGTCGTGCGCCGCGTGCAGGGTCTGGTCAAATCGTTCATGGCCGAGAAGGGCTATGAGTTCGCCGAGGTGACGTCGAGCGTCGAGCCGTTGCCGGCGGGACCGAAGCTCGTCAAGGTCAACTTCCACGTCGAAGAGGGCCCCAAGGTCAAGATCCGCACCGTCGATTTCAACGGCAACGTCGACGTGAGCGATCGCGCGCTGGCGCGGCAGATGAAGTCGACCAAGGGCACCGGGATGTTCTCGTGGATCACCGGGAAGAACACCTACAACACCAACAAGTTCGACGAAGACGCCGAGAAGGTGGTCGAGTACTACCGCAACAAGGGCTACATCACCGCCCGCGTCGGCCAGCCAGAAATCAAGGTCCTCGAAGACAGCGCCGACAAGGCAACGCGCTGGATCCAGTTGAACATCCCGATCGACGAGGGCCCGCGCTACCGCGTCGGCGCCTTCAAGTTCGACGGAAACAAGGTCGTCCAGACGGCCTTCCTCGAGCCGCTGTTCAAGATGAAGAGCGACGACTGGTATTCGGACAAGCCGATTCGTAACGGCCTGGTGAAGGCGCGCGAGATCTACGGCGCCGGCGGGTATTTCGAGTTCACCGGCTTCCCGGATCTCGAGCCGCTCGACGCGGCGCAAGGGCCGATGGCCGGTCCGGCCACGCCCACCGTGAACGTCACGATGCGCATGACGGAGGGCGAGCAGTACTTCGTGAACCGCCTGACCTTCTCCGGCAACACCACCACGCGCGACAACGTGATTCGCCGCGAGGTGCGCGTGCTCGAGGGCGCGCCGTTCAACACCGAAGCGCTGAAGTACAGCGTCAAGCGCCTCAACCAGCTGGGCTACTTCAAGCCGCTCGAAGAAGGCCAGGGCATTGACGTCCAGAAGACACCGGGCGAGAAGAACCAGGTCGACGTCACGCTCAAGCTCGAGGAGCAGAACCGCAACCAGCTGACGTTCGGCGCCGGCGTGTCGCAGTTCGAGGGCTTCTTCGGCCAGCTGTCGTTCCAGACCGCCAACTTCCTCGGCCGCGGCGAATCGCTGACGGTGTCACTGCAGGCCGGCTCGCGCTCCGAGAACTACCAGGTCGCCTTCACCGAGCCGTTCCTGTTCGATCGCAACATCACCGGCGGCGTGGACGTCTACAAGCGCACGCTGCGCTACATCGACCAGTTCACGCAGGAAGCGACCGGCGGCAACATTACTTCCGGGTTCCCGCTGGCCGGCTTCTCGCGCATGTTCCTGGCTTACAGCTACGAGGCGGTGAAGGTTTCGGACCTCAACCCGGTGTACTACGCGCCCGAGCTCGTCCAGCGCAACCCGTACCTGCGCGATTCGTTGCTGCTCGGCGAAGGCGGGCAGCGCACTGTCAGCAAGATCGTCCCGAGCTTCCTCCATAACACCGTCGACAACCCGATCTTCCCCAACTCGGGCACGCGCCTGACGGGCTCGATCGATTTCGCCGGCATCGGTGGCAACACCGACTTCATCAAGCCGCGATTCGAGTTCGCGCGCTTCCAGCCGTTGAACCGGCGCCTGTCGGCCGGTTTCCGCACGCAGGTCGAATACATCCGGCCGTACGCAGCGACGACCACGCTGCCGATCACCGAGACGCTGTATCTGGGCGGCGAGTACACCATCCGCGGCTACGACATCCGCTCGGTCGGCCCGCGCGACCCCGAGACCGGCCTGGTGCTCGGCGGCAACAAAACCATGTTGTTCAACGGCGAGTTCCTGATCAACATCGCCGGACCGGTGCGGCTGGTGCTGTTCTACGATACCGGCCAGGTGCGCGATATCGGCCAGCGCTTCTCGTGGAAGGAAGACATCAACGAGCGCGTCGATCCGAGCCTGCCGGCCATTATCGACCCGTTCACCAATACGCGGCTGATCGATCCGAATGCCCCGGCGCCGTTTCTCAACAAGATTGGCGAGACCAGTGCGTTCAAGACCTCGACCGGCGCCGAAGTCCGCTTCTTCATGCCGGTGCTGAACGTGCCGTTCCGGTTGATCTTCGCGTATAACCCGCAGCGCTTTGGCGTACTCGACAATAACCTCCGACCGGCGAAACGCCTCACCTTCAAGTTCGCCGTGGGCTCAACTTTCTAATGCGATTACTGACTCTTGGCGCGCTCGTGCTGTCGCTGCCGTTCCTGGTGGGCTGCGACGGCGAAATCGAAAACTTTCCGACCACGCCGGATCCGGTCGTGGTGACGGAGACCTTCACCGGCACGCTGACGGTCAACGGCGCGCAGACGCACAACGTGTTTACGAGCGCGACCGGCCTTGTCACGGCAACGCTGACCTCGCTGGGCGAGGAACCGCCCGAGAGGGTCGGCATCAGCATGGGGACGCTCGCGGGTGCCACCTGCACGGTCGTGCTGCACAACGACAACGCCGTGGTGACGAGCTTTCTGAGCGGTACCGTGTCGACCCTGGCCGGCAGCCTGTGCGTGCGCGTGTTCGACGTGGGCAAGCTCACCAAGCCGGTGGACTACACGATCACCGTCACCCATCCGTAGCGGGCTAAGGGCTGCGGGCCAGGGGCTGCGGGCTACGGCGAAGCGCGAAAGCTCGAAGTCGGGTTAGAATCAGTGACTTCCGGACTCTTGAAAGGATCCTTGTAATGAAATCTGTTGTCGTGGTTGTGGCGCTCGCCGCCGTTCTGGCGGCGGCTCCCGTGTATGCGCAGGTTGACCAGGCCAAGCCGGTGCCGACTCCGGCGCCGGCGGCTCCGGCAGTACCGGCCGCGCAGGCGCCGGCCACGCCGCCCGAACCGAAGCCCTTCCCGCAGGGCGCGAAAGTCGGTTTCGTGGTGATGCAGCGCATCGTCGGCGAATCGGCCGATGGTCGTGTGGCCAGCACGCGCATTCAGGCGCTCCAGCAGAAGAAGGCCGCTGAGCTGAACGAGAAGAACAAGCAGCTCCAGGGCATGCAGCAGAAGCTGGAAAAAGAGGGCGCGGTGATGAGTCCAGCCGCCTCCGGCGATCTGCAGAAGCAGGTCGAGAAGCTGAACCTCGAGGTGCAGCGGTTCACGCAGGATGCGCAAGCGGAGCTCCAGGAACTGCAGCAGGAACTCCAGGGCGAGTTCCAGGCGAAGTTGAACCCAGTCCTCCAGCAGGTGGCGACGGACATGGGTCTCCATTTCGTGTTCGATGCGGAGCAGGCCGGACTGGTGTGGGCCGACTCGAGCGTCGACATCACCGCCGACGTGATTCGTCGCTTCGACGCATCGTCCGGCAAGCCGGCGCCGAAACCCGCAGCTCCGACGAAGCCGCCCGGCAAGTGAGTGTCAGCCCTTCGACAAGCTCAGGGCCGTCCCGAGCGGGGTCGAGGGACGGGGAGCTGCTCAACCGTCTCGCCCACCGCTTTCCCTCGCTCCTCGTCGACCGCGTCGCCGAGCACGAGCCGGGGAAGCGGCTGGTGGCGTTCAAGAACGTCACGGTCAACGAAGATTTCTTCCGGGGACATTTCCCGAGCAAGCCGCTGATGCCGGCCGTGCTCACGATTGAGGCGCTGGCTCAGGCGGCCACACTGCTGCTGCTCGATTCGCAGCACGGTCACGGCGTGCACCTGCGCGGCGTGGACGATGCGAAGTTCCGCAAGCACGTGGTGCCTGGGGATCAACTGCGCCTGACCGTGACGCGCGGCGTGTCCAGGGGCCCGCTGGTCCGGACCGCAGCCGTCGCCGAAGTCGACGGCCAGATCGTCGCCGAGGCCGAGCTGCTGCTGGTGCTTACGCCGACGGCCAGCATCGATCCGCTGGCACGCGTGGCGCCGACCGCTGTGATTGGCGGCGGCACGACGGTTGGTCCCTTTGCGGTCGTCGGGCCGCATGTGCGGATCGGCCGCAATTGTCACATCGGCGCATCGGCGGTGATTGACGGTGATACGACGATTGGCGACGCGACCGAAGTGTTCCCCTATGCGTCGATCGGCCTGGCGCCGCAGGATCTGAAGTACCGGGGTGAACCGACGCGGCTCGCAATCGGCTCGGGCAACATCTTCCGGGAGTTCGTGACGATCCATCGGGGCACCGACGGCGGCGGCGGCGTGACGACCATTGGCGACCGCAACCTGTTCATGAATTACGTCCACGTGGCGCACGACTGCCACGTGGGCCACCACACCATCTTCGGGCCGCATGCGACGCTTGGCGGCCACGTCACGATCGCCGACTACGTCAACGTGAGCGCCGGTTCGGCGGTGCACCAGTTCTGCCGGGTCGGCGCTTACGCGTTCATCGGCGGCTATTCGGTCATTACCAAGGACGCGCTGCCGTACGGCCGCACGGTCGGCAGCCGGCCGGCCCGGGTGTTCGGCCTGAACACGATTGGCTTGAAACGGCGCGGATTCTCGGACGACTCGCTGCAGCAGCTCCGCACGGCGTATCGCTACCTGACGCAGTCGAAGCTGAATACCACGCAGGCGATTGCGAAGATGGCGAGCGACCCGTCGCTGAAGTGTCCCGAGGTCGACTACCTGGTCGACTTCATCCGCTCCGCCTCGCGCGGCGTGATTCTCCGCCGCAGCGGCAAGGCCGCAGACGGCACCGAGGAGTAGCCACAGAAAGCACAGATGGCTCAGAAAATCGGACTCATCGCAGGTAACGGACGGTTTCCGTTTCTGGTGCTCGATGCGGCCCGGTCGCTGGGTTATTCGGTGGTCATCATTGCCATCAAGGAAGAAGCCGACCGGGACATCGAGGACGTCGCGGCCCGTTCCGGGTCGCCAATCCATTTCGTGTCGATCGGCCAGCTCGGTACGTTCCTGAAGATCCTGAAGGACGAGCACATCACGCAGGCGGTGATGGCCGGGCAGGTGAAGCACATCAAGATGTTTGGCGGCTTCGTGCCCGACCTGACGGCGTTGTCGCTGATGGGCAAGCTGAAGGCGATGAATACCGACGCGCTGATTGGGGCGGTGGCCGATGTGATGCGCGAGCGCGGTGTCGAGCTGGTCAATTCGGCGAAGTTCCTCGAGCCGCTGCTGGCCGGCGCAGGTCAGTTGAGCCACCGCGTCCCGACTGAGGCCGAGCACAAGGATCTCCAGTTCGGTTACCGCATGGCGGATACCATTGCCGGGCTCGATATCGGCCAGACGATTGCCGTGAAGCACCAGGCGGTGGTGGCGGTGGAGGCGATGGAAGGCACCGACGAGACCATCGGCCGGGCCGGGCACCTGGCGGGCGAGGGCGTGACCATCATCAAGGTCGCCAAGCCGAACCAGGACATGCGCTTCGATGTGCCGATCGTCGGACTGGCGACGATCCAGGCGATGCGCGTCGCGGGCGCCAGGTGCCTGTCGGTGGATGCGGGCCGCACGCTGATTTTCGATCGCGACGCCTTCTTTGCGTCGGCCAACGAGGCCGGGATCGCCGTCGTCGGCCGAGCCACCGAGGGCTCAGAAGGCGCAGCCCGCGCATCATGAAGGCCGCCGTCATCGGCGTCGGACACCTGGGTCGGCATCACGCGCGCATTCTGGCGTCGATGCCAGGCGTGACGCTGGCCGGGGTGGTTGACGTCGACGTCCGGCGCGCCGACGAAATCGCGCGCGAGTGCGGCACCATTGCGGTTGGTGATCCACGCGAGATCGCGGGACTCGAGCTGGCGGTGATCGCGGCGCCCACCGAGTCCCATGCGGCGATCGCGCTGCCGCTCGTGAACGCCGGGGTGCACACGCTGGTCGAGAAGCCGGTGACGCAAACGCTGGCCCAGGCCGACGAGCTGATTGCCGCGGCAAGACACAGCGGCGCTGTGCTCGCCGTGGGCCATAGCGAACGGTTCAATCCGGCCGTGGCCGCCGCGCGGCCGTACGTCAGCGATCCACGTTTCATCGAGGTCCATCGCCTCGGCACGCAGTTGGGGCGCAGTCTCGACATCGACGTGGTCCTCGACCTGATGATTCACGATCTCGATCTGCTCCTCAGTCTGGTCCCGAGTGAAGTGGAAAGCGTCGAAGCCGTGGGTGTGCCGGTGCTGACGCCGAAGATCGACATTGCGAATGCGCGCGTCCGATTCCGGAACGGCTGCATTGCCAACCTGACGGCCAGCCGCATCAGCAAGGACCAGGTTCGCAAGATGCGTTTCTTCCAGCGCGAGCGCTACGTGTCGATCGACACCGCGGCGCGCGAGGTCGAAGTGTTCCAACTGGTGCCGCAGCCGGGCGACATGCCGAAGATTGGCGGCGGGAAGGTGGCGGTGTCCGGGGACGAACCGCTGAAGCGCGAGCTCGATGACTTTGTCGCCGCCGTTCGAGAGCGGCGCGCGCCGGCGGTGCCGGGCGAACAGGGGCGGGCGGCGTTGGCGCTCGCGGTGAAGATCGTAGAGTTGATGAAGCAGTGAATATCAATCTGGCAATTGCCGAACGGGCCCGCGCAGGGCAGCTGCTGACGGCGGCGGAGCTCGACGAGCTCTGGGCGTCGGACGTGCTGAGCCTGGGAATGCTGGCGGAGGAAGTGCGCCGGACCCGCTTCGGCAGCGACGTGACGTATACGCGGGTCGTGGAGACCGGCAATCCCAGTGGTGCGGTTGGAACCGGCGTCGAGCTTCGCATCGGCGCGCTGCCGGCTTCTCTAGACGAGGCGGCAGGCGTCGTTGTCGCTGCGCGCAGGCTGGCCGGCACGCAATTGCTGACCGGCTTTTCCCTGGCCGACATCATCGATCGCCACTGGGCCGATCTCAACGAGGTCTTGCGACGACTGCAGCGTGCCGGGTTGAATGCCATCGCCGAAGCGCCGGTCGATCGCATCGCCGACATTGCGGCGCTGAAGGCCGCCCACGACGCGGGCGTGCCGGTCCGTTGCCTGTCGCTGCAGAGGCCGGTTGACGGCACGCGCACCGGCTACGTGATGACGGTCCGCTCGCTCGTCCAGGCACTTCCGTCTCTGCAGACGGTCGCGCCGCTGCCGCGCGAGCAGTCGGTGGCCGTGCCGACGACAGGCTATGACGATGTGAAGTCGGTGGCGTTGGCGCGGCTGGGCCTGCCGATGGTGAAGAACATCCAGGTGGACTGGACACAGTACGGCCCCAAGCTCGCGCAGGTGGCGCTGACGTTTGGCGCCAACGATCTGGATCGCGTGTCGACGATCGACGACGAGTCGCTGGGCAGGCGCCGCACCGCAATCGAAGACGTCCGCCGGAATATCGCCGCGGCGGGTTTCATTCCGGTCGAGTCGATTCCGTCGTGAAGCCCTTCGATTCGCAACCGGGCGAAGCCCCGCCGCCGGCTCAGGGCCAGCCGCTTCGTCTGGGCGCGGTGTCGTACTTGAATACGAAGCCGCTGGTCTGCGGGCTCGACGCCCAGACCGATCAGTTCGACGTGCGGTTCGACGTGCCGGCGAAGTGCGCCGAGCTGCTGCACGAGGGATGCGTTGACCTTGGCCTGATCCCGGCGATCGAATACCTGCGCGGTGACTACGCGATCGTGCCCGGCGTCTCGATCGCCTCGGACGGCGATGTCGCGACGGTGGCGGTCTACACGTCCATGCCCATTGGACAGGTGAAGACGCTGGCGCTGGACTCGAACTCGCGGACGTCGGTGGCGCTGACCCGTGTGTTGTGCGTGAAGAAGTGGCAGATCGAGCCGGCGTTCACGCCGTCGGAACCAGACCTTGATGCCATGCTTCGTCGAGCGGACGCGGCCCTGGTCATCGGCGATCCGGCGTTCGACATCGATCCGGTCGCGCACCAGGTCACGAAGATCGACTTGGGCGCCGAATGGAAGGCGCTCACCGGCTTGCCGTTCGTCTACGCCATGTGGGTGGGACGCCTCGGCGCGGCCGCGCCGGAGCAGTGCCGCGCGCTGCAGGCCGCGCGCGATCGAGGGCTGGCGCAGCTGCCGGCGATTGCCAGGCAGGAGGCTGGCGGCAACGCCGCGCTGGAGCAGCGGGCGCTCGTATACCTGCGTGATAATCTCAAATACGGACTAGGCGAGCCGGAGCAGGCCGGGTTGCGGCGGTTCCACGAACTGGCGGCCGAGATCGGCGTGACGCCGCGGTTGCGGCCCCTGCGGTTCTTCGAAGCATGATCGACCTCGAGGCCATCGAGACGCGCATTCTCCACGGCGGGCGGCTGGACGCCGGCGAGGCGCTCGAGTTGTATCGGATTGCGCCGACCTATTGGCTGGGGCGCATGGCGGACGCGGTGCGGGCCCGCAAGCACCCCGATGGCTTGGTCACCTACATCATCGATCGCAACGTCAACTATACGAATGTCTGCGTAGCGCGGTGCAACTTCTGCGCGTTCTACCGAGAGGTCGGGCACCGCGACGGCTACGTGCTGGGCTTCGAGGAGATTTTCCGGAAAATCGAGGAAACGCGCGCGCTGGGCGGGGTCCAGCTGCTGCTGCAGGGCGGGCACAACCCAGACCTGCCGCTGCAGTGGTACGAGGACCTGTTCCGCGCGATCAAGCAGAAGTTCCCTGACTTCAAGCTCCACGCCCTGTCGCCTCCCGAGGTGATTCACATCTCACGGACGTCGACGCTGTCGCCTCCAGAAGTGATCCGGCGGCTGGTGGACGCCGGGCTCGACAGCATCCCCGGCGGAGGAGCCGAGATCCTGGTCGATCGGGTCCGCAAGCTGCTGAACTGCTGCAACAAGGCGACGGCGGACGAGTGGCTGGGGGTGATGCGGCACGCGCACCAGGCGGGTCTGCGAACGACCGCCACCATGATGTACGGCACCGTCGAGACGGACGAAGAGCGGCTCGAGCACATGCTGCGCCTGCGCGCGCTGCAGGACGAGACGGGCGGGTTTACGGCGTTCATCACCTGGAGCTTCCAGCCGGATCACACCGAGCTGGGAGCGGCGCACGGCATCAGCGAGGCGAGCGGCATTGAGTACCTGCGCACGCTGGCGATTGCGCGGCTGGTGCTGGACAACTTCGACAACCTGCAGGCGTCGTGGGTGACCCAGGGCGGCAAGCTTGGCCAGTTGAGCCTGGCGTTCGGCGCCAACGACATGGGCAGCGTGATGATCGAGGAGAACGTGGTGCGTGCCGCGGGCGCCTCGTATTGCATGGACGAGGTCGAGATCGTGCGCAACGTCGAGGACGCGGGCTTCGTGGCGAAGCGCCGCAACATGCACTACGACGTGCTCGGCGATCCCTTCTTCCGCGAGCACGACGTCGCCCGCATGCTTGAACTGTCGACCGCCCGCGAGGCCGGCGACACCTCGGTGCCCGCCGAGCTCATGCACTATCCGGCCCGCAGCGCGGCGGGCAAGAAGCAGCGTGCGCGCCCGCCCGCCTCGCCAATGGCATGAAGTCTGTCCAGGCCGCCTGGGTAGTACCGATCGACAGGCGGCCGATACAGAACGGCATCGTCGACATCGAAGACGGGCGGATTGTCGGGCTCCGGGCGCCCCGGCCCGGGATCCGCGCAGATCATCTCGGGGAGGTGGCATTGATGCCCGGGCTGGTGAACGCCCATACCCATCTCGAGCTGTCGTGGATGCGGGGACGCGTGCCTCCGGCGCCGAAGTTCACCGACTGGGTGAAGAGGTTGTTCGCCGTTCGCGGTCGGCCCGACGGCGCCCTGTCGCCTGAGCACATCGCGCCAATCGGCGACGCCATCGCCGAAGCGCAACGGGCCGGCACCGTGGCGGTGGGCGACATCAGCAATTCGCTGCGTGCCGTCGAACCGATGCTGGCCGCGAAGCTTGACGGTGTGGTGTTCCACGAGCTGCTTGGGTTCAGGGAGCGCGACGGTGCCCTGCTCGCAGCCACTCAGGCGCTGCGCACGGCGGCGGCGAAGCGCGGCGCGCGCGTGTCGCTGGCGCCCCATGCGCCGTACTCGACCTCGCCGGAGCTGTTCGATGCCATCCGCGCGGCGGTCAACGACAGTGCCTGCAACATCATGAGCGTGCACCTGGGCGAGTCGCCCGAGGAGGTGGAACTGCTCGAGACGGGCACCGGGCCGTGGCGGCGGATGCTCGAGATGATCGGCGCCTGGCGAGACGATTGGGAGGTTCCCCGCTGCGATCCCGTGTCCTATCTCGATCGGCGCGGCGTGATTGACGCACACACGCTGGTGGTTCACGGCGTGCAGTTCGACGGTCGCGCGCTGTCGCGGCTGGCGGAGATTGGCGCGACCGTGGTGACCTGCCCGCGGAGCAATCGATGGGTTGGCGTCGGCGACCCGCCGATCGAACGCTTCTACCGCTCTGGCGTCAACGTTGCCGTCGGCACGGACAGCCTGGCGAGCGTGGAAGATCTGAATCTGTTTTCCGAGCTCAAGACCATGCGTGGTCTTGCGCCGGGCGTGCCGGCCCACGCCATTCTCGAGAGCGCCACGGCGAACGGCGCGCGCGCGCTCGGCCTGGGCGACCTGGGCACGCTGGCGCCGGGGAAGCGCGCCGCGATTGTTTCGGTGGCGCTGCCGCCTTCGGTGGACAATGTAGAGGAGTTCCTGCTGAGCGGTATCGTACCGTCGCAGATGGCATGGGTCGCCTAGCCGCCTACCTGTCGTTCATCCGGTTTTCGCACTCGGTGTTTGCCTTGCCGTTTGCGCTGACCGGCGCGCTGCTGGCGTGGCAGCAGACCCCGTTCGAGTGGCGCCAGATCCTGTGGGTCGTCGTGGCGATGGTATCGGCCCGATCGGCGGCGATGGGGTTCAATCGTCTCGTTGACGCGCGCATGGACGCACTCAATCCCAGGACCGCGATGCGCGAGATTCCGCGGGGCGTGTTGAGCCGTCGCGATGCCACGCTCTTTGTCGTCGTATCGTCGATCGTGTTCGTGTTTGCATCGTGGCAGCTCAATCGCACGTGCGGGTTGCTGTCGCCGGTGGCGCTGGCGATCGTGTTCTGGTACTCGCTGGCCAAGCGTGTTACCTCATATACGCAGGCGTTTCTCGGCCTCGCCATGGCGGTGGCCCCAGTCGGCGGGTGGTTGGCCGCCGGCGGACCAATCGGGGCGCCCCAGCCCTGGCTGCTGGGACTGGCGATCGGCTTGTGGGTCGGCGGCTTCGACATCCTCTATGCCTGCCAGGACGTGGACTTCGATCGCACCTACGGAGCCCATTCGATTCCGGTGCGGTTCGGCGTCGCGCGGTCGCTGTGGATTTCGCGCGCCATGCACGTCGCGACGGTGTTGGCCATGGCATCGCTGGCGTGGCTGCTGCCGCTTGGCCCGATCTATCTCGTCGGGGTGGCGATGGTCGCGGCGCTGTTGATCTACCAGCAGTCGCTCGTGTCCGAGAACGACCTCTCCCAGGTAAAGCGCGCCTTCGACCTCAATGGCTGGGTCGGCATCTTGTATTTCGTGACGACTGGAATGGCGCTGTATGTCCGGTGAGAACAGGGATCAGGGACCAGCGGTCAGGGATCAGGAAGCAGGGAGCAGGGAGCAGGGAGCAGGCATACGCGAGCTGGACAAGACGCCCGCGACGATCGCCGGCATGTTCGATGCGATCGCCGGCCGTTACGATCTGCTCAACACCGTCCTGTCGGGCGGCGTCGATCGCTACTGGCGTCGCTGTGCGATCAATTCACTTCGGCTGACAGGCAGGGAACGCGTGCTCGACGTCTGCACAGGCACCGCGGACGTTGCGCTGGGGTGCGCGCGGCGCGGCGCCGCGCGGGCGGTGGGCGTCGATTTCTCCGGTGCGATGCTGGCCCACGGCCTGGAGAAGGTGAGGGGCGCCGTCCTCGCGCAGCGCATCCAGTTAATCCGAGGGGACGCGATGAACCTGCCGGTCAGCGATACCTCGGTCGACGGTGCGACCATTGCCTTCGGGATCCGCAACGTCCAGCGGCCTGAGGTCGCCTGTCGGGAATTATTAAGAGTGTTAACGCCAGGCGGGCGGGTGGCGATTCTCGAATTCGGCACACCACACTCCCGCATTGTCGGCCCTGTGTATCACTGGTACTCGCGCCACGTGCTGCCGCGGATCGGCCGCGCCGTGTCACGCCACGATGCGGCCTACACCTACCTTCCGGAGTCGATCGGAGCGTTTCCGTACGGTGCCGACTTCGCACGGATCCTGTCCAAGGCAGGGTTCTCACAGGTTCAGGCCCGGCCATTCATGTTCGGCGCCGTCTATTTGTATACAGGGCAGAAGCCCCTATAATTTCCACTAAATCCCTGATGTACTTCGACTTCGACGATCGCTACAGCGACATCGAACCGGTCGGGTCGGCGATCAACCGGCGCGATGGTGTATTCGTGTCGGTGGTCATTCACGCGATGATCGTCGCGGTCTTTCTGTTTGCCCCGCAGTATCTGCAGCGATTTCTGCCGGGGCAGGTGCTCCAGCCCCCACCGCAGCAGCAGCCGCGCCGAGAGGATCAGCCCCGCTTCGTGTTCGTGCAGCCGCGGATGGAACTGCCGCCGTCGCGCACGCCCGATCGCGTGGAGCTGTCGGACCTCGACCGCAGCGCGCGTTCGCCAGAAAAGTCCGCCTCGACGCTCGAGAACCCATTGCCGATGGCAAAGGGCAACTCCGCCGAGCGCACCGAGACGACGCCCGACGAACGGATGCGGGGCGAGGGACCGGCTCCCAACCCCGCTCCGCCCGCGCCCGAGGTGGTGACGCCGTCGGCCATCGAGCAGCAAAAGGCCGACATGGCGATGATGCAGAGGCCGCAGCCGGCGCGGCCGCCGGCCGGCGGTTCGCTCGGTGAAGCGCTCAAGAACCTGCAGAAGTACGTCCAGAACGAGTCCTTCAACCACCAGAAGGGCCAGGTGCAGGAGTTCGGTCCGCTCCAGTTCGATACCAAGGGCGTTGAGTTCGGTCCGTGGATTCGCCGCTTCGTTTCGCAAGTGCGCCGCAACTGGTTCGTGCCGATGGCGGCGATGACCATGAGAGGGCGGGTGGTGATCACGTTCTTCGTGCATCGCAACGGCGCCCTGACGGATGTGACGGTCATTCGGCCGTCTGAAATCGAGTCGTTCAACACCGCCGCCGTGAATGCGTTGCTGGCTTCCAACCCCACGGTGGCGCTGCCGCCTCAATATCCGGACGACAAGGCCTTCTTTACCGTCACGTTCTTGTACAACGAATCGCCAAACGGACAGTGAAGCCGCTGATCGCGATACTGGGGCCGACAGCCACTGGAAAGAGTGCGCTGGGCCTGGCCATTGCCGAGCGCTTCAACGGCGAAATCATCAACTGCGATTCGACGGCGGTGTACCGCGGCTTCGACATCGGCACCGACAAGGTGCCCGTTGACCAGCGCCGCGGCATTGCGCATCACCTGATTGACGTGGCGGATCCAACCGACGACTACACCGCCGCGCGGTTTGCCCGCGAGGCAGCGGCGGCGGTGGCGGACATCCACGCGAGAGGGAAGCTGCCGATCCTGGTCGGCGGGACCGGATTCTACTACCGCGCGCTGACGCGAGGACTGTTCCCGGGGCCGGGCAAGGATGCCGGGCTTCGCAGCCGCCTCGGACGCGTGGCGGCGAGCAAGGGTGTGGAGAGGCTGCATCGCATGTTGTCGCGGATCGATCCCGAGTCCGGCGCCCGTATTCAGCGGCGGGATCTGAAGCGGCTCATCCGCGCCCTCGAGGTCTATTTCCAGACCGGCAAGCCGCTGACCGCGCATTTCGATGACACCGTGTCGCCGTTGCCCGGCGATGTGCAGGTCGGCGCCATCGGCCTGCGCATGCCCGCGCCCTGGCTGGCTGAGCGGCTGGCCCGGCGCGTCGACGCGCAGTTCGAAAGTGGGCTGATGGACGAGATTCGCGGGCTGCTCGCCTCCGGCGTGCCGATCACCGCGCGCCCGTTCGGCGGCCTGGTCTATCGGCAGGCCACGGAATGCCTCCGCGGGGTCAGGGACGAGGCGTCAACGCGTGCACTTATAGCGCAACAGAACCGGAAATACGCTCGTCGGCAGTTGATTTGGTTCCGGAAAGAGCCTAACCTTACCTGGTTCGACGGTCCCGGCACTCACGCCGAAGTGCAGGACAGCGTGATTCGAGAGCTGGCCGCGCGGGGCCTGTTGTAAGGACGGACAGTCATGTCGCCGATACCCGAAGCCAAGACCGGCGCGCCCAACATTCAGGACGTGTTCCTGAACTATGCCCGGCGGGAGAAGTTGCCCGTGACCGTGCACCTGCTGGACGGCCGCGAGTTCGAGGCCCGCATCAAGAACTTCGACCGATTCGCACTTATCGTTGAACACGCGGGCATGGATCAGCTGATTTTCAAGCACGCGATTGCGACGATTCGCACGCCACGGAACGTGCCGAACTACTTCTCGTCGCATCACCCCTGACGGCCGCAGCAGCTACCGGCACAGAAGGCGCAGACGGCGCAGAGAGCTGACACACCCGCCACGTGTTTTCCCGCGCCATCGTCATCGTGCTCGACAGCGTCGGCATCGGCGAGCTGCCCGATGCTGCGCTGTACGAGGATCAAGGCAGCAACACTCTCGGCAACATCGCCGCCGCCGTTCCGCTCAGCATTCCCACTCTTGCGGCGATGGGGCTGTCCAGGCTCGTCGATCTGAAGACCCCACCCGTCGCATTGCCGACCGCCGCGTATGGCCGCATGGCGGAGCGCTCGAAGGGGAAGGATTCGGTCACCGGCCATTGGGAGTTGATGGGGATCGTGTTGGATCGCGCGTTCCCGACCTTCCCGTCTGGCTTTCCGGCGGGGGTCATCGCCGAATTTGAGAAACGCATCGGCCGAAAATCGATCGGCAACGTGGTCGCGTCGGGCACCGCGATCATCGACGATCTCGGTCCCCAGCACATGGAGACCGGGTCGCCCATCGTCTACACCTCCGCCGACAGCGTGTTCCAGATCGCCGCGCACGAGGGTATCGTGCCGGTGCCGCAGCTCTACGCATGGTGCGAGGTCGCCTACGAGCTCACGGTCAAGGGCATGGGCCTGGGGCGCGTGATCGCCAGGCCATTCATCGGCCTGCCGGGGTCCTTTCAGCGCACTTCGAATCGGCATGACTACGCGATGCCGCCGATCGCCGAAACACTGCTCGATCGCCTGGTGGCGGCCGGGCATCAGGTCACGTCCGTCGGCAAGGTGGCGGATCTGTTCGCCGGGCGTGGCATCTCAGCCTCCAACCCCACCAAGAGCGACGCCGACGGTATCGATCGCATTACCGCGCTGATGGCTTCGCAGGATCGCGGCGTCATCTTTGCGAACCTGGTGGACTTCGATGCCGTGTATGGTCACCGCAACGATGCGACCGGGTATGCGGCCAATCTCGAGCGGTTCGATGCGCGTCTGGCGAACCTGTTGCCGCGGCTGCAACACGACGATGTGCTGATCATCACCGCCGACCACGGCAACGATCCCACGACGCCCAGCACCGACCATTCGCGCGAGCATGTCCCGGTGTTGCTGGCCGGCGCGCGCGTGAACGCCGGCGTCGACATTGGCACCCGCAGCACGTTCGCGGACCTGGGCCAGACGCTCGCAGAGAATTTCGGAGTCGGACCGCTCGCCAACGGCACCAGCTTCCTGCGTGCGATTGTGCGCGCGCAGGAGATAATGACAGGCGCATGAGCGCATCGATCCGCGAACAACTCGAGCAGCGAGAGCGCGAGATTCTGGGGCGGCAGGCATCCACGAGCGCCACCAGCAAGGGGCGCGTGCGAGCCGAGCCCGAAGACCCCATCCGGCCGGCGTTCCAGCGCGATCGCGACCGCATCATCCACACCAAGGCGTTCCGCCGCCTGAAGCACAAGACCCAGGTGTTTTTCTCGCCGACCGGCGACCACTACCGCACGCGGTTGACGCACACGCTCGAAGTGGCGCAGATTGCCCGCACCATCGCCAAGGTGCTCCGCCTGCACGAAGAACTGACCGAGGCCATCGCCCTCGGCCATGACCTGGGACACACGCCGTTCGGCCATGCCGGCGAGCGCGTCTTGAGCGGCCTCGCGCCCGTCGGATTCAACCACTACGAACAGAGCCTGCGAATCGTCGATGTGCTGGAGAACGATCGGCAGGGTCTGAACCTGACGTGGGAGGTGCGTGACGGCATCGCCCGCCACTCGAAGGGGAAGCACGGCCTGCCGGTCGGCGCGCCGCCCGAGCATCGGGCCAGCACCATCGAAGGCCAGGTGGCCCGCGTGGCCGACATCGTCGCGTACGTGAATCACGACATCGACGACGCGGTGCGGGCGGGGATCATCGGCGAGGCCAGCCTTCCGAAGGAGGCGGTGGAGCTGCTTGGCCCTTCGTCGTCAACGCGCATCGGCGCCCTGGTGACCGACGTGGTGCATCAATCACTCGACGGCGGGCTCAGCGAGATCCGCATGAGCGATCCGGTGCTGCACGCGCTGATTGATTTGCGCAGCTACCTCTTTGACGCGGTGTACGAGAACGAAGTCGCCACCGCCGAGTTTGGCAAGGCGTCAGGGATTCTCGGCGGCCTGTGGGAGAAGGTGCGGCAGCGTCCGGAGGAGTTCCTCGATCTTCGAACGGTGGAGCACGAGGGTGCCGACGTGGCGGCGCTGGACTTCCTGGCGGGCATGACCGATCGTTACGCCGTCCGCCTCTTCGAGCAACTCTTCATCCCGAAGCCCTGGGTCGAGACCGGCCGGCGATTCGACTGAGACTGCGCCGCCGGCACGGGCGCCGACTACTGTGACGTGCGGGTCGCACTCGGCGCCTGCGGCACCACGCAGGCGAAGTTCGCGGCGTCATCAATGCTGCCCTTGCCGGTGTAGCGGGCCACGGCCGGATAGGGGCAGAGCGGGCGTGTGCGATCGACCTTGCCGCCGGCCGAGTGCGACGCAATCAGCTTGTCCGGAGCAATGCCTTTCTCCACCCAATTCTCGAGCGCGGTGAGCGCGTCGATGCTGTTTGGCCCTGGACCGCCTGAGCAGTGTCCCATGCCCGGCGCCATGAACAACCGGAAGAAATCGCGCGTCTGGGCGTAGCCGCCCATGGCCTTGGCGACGCCCTCGTAGTACGCCGCCGTGTCCTGCGGCGGCACAACCGGATCCATCCAGCCGGCGTACGCGATCAGCTTGCCGCCGCCCCTCTTGAACGGCGCCAGATTCTGATCGACGGCGTGCATGTAGGGCAACCGTTCGTTCGCGTACGCGAAGTCGCGGTCGAAGTCGAGCGTGCGCACGTCCCAGTTCGGATCGTTGAAGAGCCAGTACTTGAACACGCCGACCCGCGACGGTTCCTTCTGGTCGGTGATGTACTGACGCCAGCTCTGGCCGGCGGACTCGCCGAACGCCTCGCTGCCCTTCGGCCAGCCGGTGAAGATCTGCTCGCCGGTGCGCGGGTTCTTCGCTCCGTCGTGCACCTTGTTTACGGCCGCGGCCTGCGCCGGTGTCAGGCAGGTGGACTCGTCCGCGCCCGGCTTGCAGACCAGCGACGTGGCGTCGAACGCGCACTTGCGCGGATCTTCGACCAGGCCGTCTTTCAAGGTGTCGTTGGCATCGCACGCTGCCACGGCTGCTGTCGTCACGAGCGCCAGCGTGGCCGCGGTGAGAATGGGCGAACCATCCGCGCTGTGGGTGGCCAGCCAGGCGTGCGCGAAGCCGAACGTCTGGCGAATGCGGTTGTGGGCCGGCGCGCCGGCGATAATGCCGTCGTAGTCATTCGGGAACCGCTGGGCGAGCGACATGGCCTGGTGGCCGCCGGCGGAGCACCCGACGAAGTACGACTTGTCGGCAAAGCGCCCTTGCGCGTTGCGCAGGATCAGCTTGGCGTGTTCCGTCATCAGGTGCACGGCCCGCCAGCCGTAGTCGATCACCTTTTCCGGATGCCCCTGCCCGAAGCGCACGTCGTCGCCGGTGTGGCCCGTGTCGGTGCTGGCGGTGGCGTAGCCGCGGCGAAGCGCATTGGCCATGGCGCCGTATGAGATCGAGCCCTGGTAGCCACCGTTGCCGACACCCTGGAACTTGCCGTTCCAGGCGTCGACCGGCGGGATCCACACTTCGAACTTGATCTCGGAGTCGCTGGTGGGGCGCGCGGTGGCCTCGACCCTGCAAAACGCCGGCAGGGGCGGCGGATTCGAGCCTGGAAGCTGCGGTCCTGGCATCTTGAACTCGCCGGCCGCGACGGCCGTGGCGGCGTTGACCGTGACGTCCGGAATGGTCAGGGCCGCGAGGCTGCCGCAGGCGGTCCCGCCACCGGCCGGCCTGGCGGTCTGCGCCAGCATTGGTGCGGTGGTAACCAACAGTCCTGCAACCACATAGCGTTTCATGACGCCCTCCAGACTGCCGGGATGGTATACTGAAAAGTCTGGTCTGGCGACGAAATAGCTGACAGTTCACGGTATGGTCGGGCCGTCAAGAGAGACCGGCAATGCGCTTAGAGTTGTCCCATATCCGGCGGCCGGAGACCGAGTTTGCCAAGGTCTTCCAACCGGCCGATCTTCCGGCGGGGGACGAGGAGTATCGCGTTACGGCCCCGGTGGACCTCCGGATGGTGATTCACAAGGATCACGATCGCTTCCGGCTGGTGGGCACCGTGAAGACCGCGCTCGAATTGGCGTGCAGCCGCTGTCTCGAGCCGTTTGTGTTGCCGGTCGATCGCGAATTCGACTTGCGCTACCTGCCGCATGGCGCGGCGGAGCCCGAGGAGGATGCCGACGAGGAGGCCGAGGTCGAGGAAGACGACGTGGCGATGACGTTTTATCACGACGAACAGATCGACCTGAGCGAGCTGCTGCGCGAGCAGTTTTACCTGACGTTGCCGATGAAGCCGCTGTGCTCCGACGGCTGCCGGGGAATCTGCCCGCAGTGTGGAACCAACCGGAACACCGCTCCCTGCGACTGCCATCCGCAGTGGGAGGATCCCCGGATGGCTGGTTTGAAGACGTTACTGAAGCGGGCCGCAGAAGGCACAGAAGGCACGGACTAAGACAATGCCGAACCCGAAACGCAGACACTCCAAGACCCGCGGCCGGAAACGCCGCACGCACGACGCGCTCAAGGCCGCGACACCCGGCCAGTGCCCGCAGTGCGGCGAGCCGAAGGCCGCCCACCGCGTGTGCGCGTACTGCGGCTACTACCGCGCACGCCAAGTCAGACCTGTCACCGAAGACTAAGACATCGATGCGTATCGCTGTCGATGCGATGGGCGGCGATCATGCGCCGGCCCATCCCGTTGATGGTGCCGTGGCGGCAGGGCAGGCTGCGGGGTTGTTCAGCGCCGGGCACACCGGGGCGAGCGTGGTTGCGGCGCATGCGGTGTTCGGCATGCTGCCGGGTGCCGATCGTCCGGCGCTGGCGCCAAGCGTGCCAGTGCAAGCCGGATCGGCCGTGTTGCCGGACGCCGGCGCGACGGTCGAGTGCAAGCCGGTGCACCTGCTGCAGTTCGCGCACATGGGGGCCAGGTAGGCGCGCACCGGGTTTGCCGGCAACGTCGCGTTGAAGTTGAGCGAAGGCCACGGGATGATGGAACGTGTGAGTACGGAAATGAGTGCATTGGCCACAGCAGGCACAGAACACTCAGACCAGTCGTGATTGCCTTCGTCTTCCCCGGACAAGGCTCGCAGGCTGTGGGCATGGGCAAGGCTTTCGCCAACCAGTTCGACATCTGCCGCCAGACCTTCGCTGAAGCCGACGCGGCGCTCGGCGAATCGCTGAGCGACCTGATCTTCAACGGGCCGGCGGATCGGCTCACGCTGACCGAGAACACGCAGCCGGCCATTCTGACCATGAGCGTCGCGGTGTGGCGCCTGTTGGACTCCAGGGGCGTGCGGCCCGCGTTGGTCGCCGGCCACAGCCTCGGTGAGTACTCGGCGCATGTCGCGGCAGGCACGCTGGCGTTTGCTGACGCGGTGCGACTGGTGCGCAACCGCGGGCGCTACATGCAGGAAGCGGTGCCGCTGGGCGCCGGCGCGATGGCCGCGATTCTCGGACTGGACGAGGCCGGCGTGAAGCAGGCCTGCGACGAAGCGGCGCAAGGTGAAGTCGTCAGCCCCGCCAACCTGAATGCGCCCGGCCAGATTGTGGTCGCCGGCACGGCGGCCGCCGTCGCGCGGGCATCGGAGCGCGCCAGGGCGCTCGGCGCCAGGCGCGCCATTCCGCTTCTGGTGAGCGCGCCGTTCCATTGCGCGCTGATGAAGCCGGCCGAGGTTCGGCTGACGCCGGAGCTACGCTCCGCGCCGTCGTCGAATCCACGGGTGCCGGTGATTGCCAATGTTGACGCACAGCCGAAGCGGACGGCGGCTGAGTCGATCGATGCGTTGATCGCGCAGATTGCCTCGCCGGTGCGATGGGAAAGCGTCGTTCAGCGCCTTGCGTCGGAAGGCGTCACCCGATATGTTGAAGTAGGTCCCGGCAAGGTACTGTCGGGTCTGGTGAAGAAGATCGCCGGCGGCGCCACCATTCAGAACGTCGAAGGTCCGGATGACCTTGCGGCGATCGAGGAACAGTCCTGACCCCCTTCGACGGCAAGATTGCCATTGTTACCGGCGCGTCGCGCGGCATCGGCCGCGCCATTGCCGAGCGGCTGGCGTCCGGTGGCGCCACCGTGGTCTGCGTGGCGCGTGGCGCCAACGCCGCGGCAACCGCCGCGGCGATTGCGGCTTCCGGCGGCAAGGCCGAAGCGCTCGGCGTGGACGTGACCGACGCCGCTGCGGTCGAGGGGTTGATCAAGGGCGTCATCGACAGGTACGGCAAGCTCGATATCCTGGTCAGCAATGCCGGCATCACACGGGATCAGCTGATGCTGCGGATGAAGCGCAGCGATTGGGACGAGGTGCTGGCGACCAACCTCACCGCGTCGTTCACGCTGTGCCAGGCCGCCCTGCGGCCGATGATCCGGGCGCGCGCCGGCCGCATCATCGCGATTAGCTCCGTCGTGGGCCAGATGGGCAACGCCGGACAGGCGAACTACGCGGCCTCCAAGGCCGGCCTGATTGGATTCTGCAAGTCACTGGCGCGCGAAGTGGCGTCGCGCCAGGTCACGGTCAACGTCGTCGCGCCGGGCTTCATCGAGACCGACATGACCAGGGCGCTGGCCGATGAGGCAAAGACGGATTGGTCCACGCTGATTCCGCTGGGCCGGATTGGCACGCCGGCGGAGATTGCCGCCGCGGTTGGTTTTCTGGCGTCCGACGAGGCGTCGTATATTACAGGTCAGGTTCTCGCCGTCAACGGCGGGATGTACATGTAGGGAGGGGACAGTGGCCGTTGCCGACAAGGTGAAGAGCATTATCGTGGAGCAGTTGGGCGTCGACGAGGAGGAAGTGACTCCGGATGCGTCGTTTGTCGATGACCTGGGCGCGGACTCGCTCGACACCGTCGAACTCGTGATGGCGTTCGAGGAGGAGTTCGGCATCGAGATTCCTGACGAGGAGGCGGAGAAGATCACGCGCGTCAAGGAAGCGGTGACCTACATCGAGGCGCACGCGAAGAAGAAGTAAAGGCATCCGGCGTCAGCCGGACTGCCGCAAGGGCGGAGGTCCAGTTGAACAGGCGAGTCGTAGTGACCGGCGTGGGGTTGGTCTCGCCGGTCGGCATGGGGACCCAGCAGAGCTGGGATGCCCTGTGCGCGGGCACGAGCGGCATTGGCCCGATCACGCGGTTTGACGCGGCGGCCTTCTCGACACGGTTCGCGGGCGAGGTGAAGAACTTCGACCCGCTGCAGTTCATCGAGAAGAAGGAACTGAAGAAGATGGACATCTTCATTCAGTTCGCGATCGCGGCGTCGCAGTCTGCGATCGACGATGCGAACTTGACCATCGACGACGCGCTGGCGCCGCGGATCGGCGTGTTCATCGGCTCGGGCATCGGTGGATTCACGACCATCGAAGAGCAGCACAGCGTCTATCTCGAGGGCGGGCCGCGCAAGATCTCGCCGTTCTTCATCCCGTCCTCGATCATCAACCTGGCGGCGGGCCAGGTGTCGATCCGGTTCAATGCCAAGGGCCCGAACCTGGCGACGTGCACCGCGTGCACGGCGTCGGCGCACGCCGTTGGCGACTCGTTCGAAATCATCAAGCGCGGCGCGGCCGACGCCATGATCACCGGCGGCACCGAGGCCGCGGTCTGTCCCATGGGCGTAGGCGGCTTTGCGGCGCTGCGTGCGTTGTCGCAGCGCAACGACGACCCGCAGCGCGCCTCGCGTCCGTTCGATAAAGACCGCGAGGGGTTCGTGCTGGGCGAAGGCTCCGGCATCCTGATCCTCGAGGAACTCGAGCTGGCCAGGCGCCGCGGCGCGCAGATTTACGCCGAGGTCGTGGGCTACGGCATGTCGGGCGACGCCCATCACATGACCGCCCCGGTGGAAGACGGCGACGGCGCGGTGCGGGTCATGCAGGCGGCGCTGCATCGCGCCGGCGTCAGCCCGGACAAGGTCAACTACATCAACGCGCACGGCACCTCGACGCCGCACAACGATCGCATCGAGACGACGGCAATCAAGCGGACGTTCGGCGAGCAGGCCTTCAAGCTGGCGGTATCGTCGACCAAGTCGATGACCGGCCACCTGCTCGGCGCCGCCGGCGGTCTCGAAGCAGGCATCACCGCGCTGGCGGTCAGGCACCAGCTGGCGCCGCCCACCATCAACCTCGATTCGCCCGATGAGGGATGCGACCTCGACTACGTGCCCCACCGGGCACGGCCCATGAAGATCGACTACGCGCTGTCGAACTCGTTTGGCTTCGGCGGCACCAACGGAGCGTTGTTGTTCAAGAGATACGAGGAATAGCGGCCCAGCGGCGCAGGGGGGTGGGGGCTTCAGCTTGGCCGCTGGCTCCCTCGGCCCCTAAGGCCCTAAGCCCAAACCAAATGAAAATCGCAGTCTGCATCAAACAAGTTCCGACGCGCGAGTGGCAGCCGCGCCTGAACGACGACAAGACCTGGGTCCGCGATCAGGACGTCAGCTACGAAATGAACGAGCCAGACGCCTACGCGCTCGAAGAAGCGCTGCGGCTGCGTGAAAAGCACGGCGGGGAAGTGGTGGTCTGTTCCGCCGGCCCGTCGCGCGTGCAGCAGGTGATTCGCGAGGCGCTGGCGCGTGGCGCCGATCGCGCGCTGCACGTCGAAGACGACGCGCTGGCGACCGCCGATGCCTTTACCGCGGCGTCGGCGCTGGCGCCGGCCATGGCGGAGCAGAAGTTCGACCTGATCCTCACCGGCCTGCAGAGCGACGACCAGGGACATGCGCAGTTCGGCCCGGTACTGGGTGAAAAGCTCGGTGTCCCGCACTCGACCATCATCATGGAAGTGAACATCGACCCGTCGACCGGCTCAGGGCAGGCGGGCGGCTCGATGCGCGTCAAGCGCGAGCTCGAGGGCGGGTGGTTCCAGTACATCACCATGCCGCTGCCGGCGCTGCTGACGATTCAGAGCGGCATCAATACGCTGCGCTACGCGACGCTGAAGGGCATCATGGCGGCGAAGAAGAAGGAGATCGCCAAGGTCGCGGCTCCGGCGGGCCTGGCCGCGCGGCAGAAGATCGTCGCGATGTATGCGCCGCAGAAAGCCAAGCAGACGGTGATGATCACCGGTGCTCCGGCCGAAGCCGCCCGGGAGCTGGTCAAGCGTCTTCGCGAGGAGGCGCGCGTCCTATGATTCTCGTCATCGCCGAACAGAAAGACGGCAAGCTGAACCGTGCCAGCCTGGAGACGATTACGGCGGCGCAGCAGTTGGCAGGCAGCTCGGGTGCGGCGCCGATCACGATTGCCGTGGCCGGCCAGAACGTCGGGCCGGTCGCGAGTGAGCTGGCCAACTACGGCGAGGTGATCGCGATCGACCACGCCGCGCTGGCGCAGTACAGCCCGGATGCGTTCGTGCAGGCGTTTCAGCAGGTGGTCACGCAGGTGTCGCCGACGTTCGTCCTGCTGCCGCACACCTACCAGACGCGCGACTTCTCGCCCGCGCTGGCGACACGGATGGATCGTGCGCTCGTGACGGATGTCATCAGCGTGAAGGGCACCCATTCGGCAGGCTCAGGGCAAGCCGGCGCGGGCGTTTCGTTTTCGCGGCCGATGTTCCAGGGCAAGATGACGGCTGACGTGCAGCCGCAGGGGTCGGCGCCGCATTTCATCACCATCCAGATCGGCGCGTTCCGGGCGGACGCCGCCACCAAGGCAGCGTCGGCTTCGTCGGTCAGCAGCGCGACCATCACGATCGATGAGTCGCAGCTGCGGCAGCGGCCCGAGGCGCCGTTCCAGGAAGCCAAGGCGGCCGTCGATCTGTCGCAGGCCGAACGCATTGTCTCGGTTGGCCGAGGCATCAAGTCGCAGGAGAACATCGCGGTGGCGGAGCAGCTGGCAAAGGCGTTTGGCGCCGAACTGGCCGCCTCCCGGCCGATCTGCGACAACGGCTGGCTGCCCATGGAGCGGCAGATTGGCAGTTCCGGCCAGACGGTGGCGCCAAAGTTGTATGTCGCGCTGGGCATCTCGGGCGCGATTCAGCACCTGGTCGGCATGAAGGGCTCGCGCACCATCGTTGCCATCAACAAGGACGCCGAGGCGCCGATCTTCGAGGTGGCCGACTATGGAGTGCAGGGCGATCTCTTTGAACTCGCACCGGCAATCATTGCAGAATTGCAAAAGTGAGCCGTGAGACCCTCGACGTTGACGTCCTGATCGTCGGCGGAGGGCCCGCGGGCCTTTCGACCGCACTGCGACTCGCTCAGCTCCAAAAGGCCAGGGGCGGCGAACCGCTGTCGATCGCCGTCATCGAGAAGGCGCGCGAGGCGGGCATTCACCAGCTGTCGGGCGCGCTGCTCGACCCGTCCACGCTCCAGGATCTCGTTCCTGATTTCAAGTCCAGAGGCGCGCCGCTGGGCACGCCGGTCGACAACGACAACATCTACTTCCTGACGCAGGAGAGCAAGGTCCGCCTGCCGATCACGCCCCCGCCGTTCCAGAACCACGGCAACTACATCATTTCGCTCAGTCAGTTCACGAAGTGGCTGGCGGCGCAGGTCGAAGCTGAAGGCATTGACCTGTTCTGGGGATTCCCGGGGCAGCAGGTGCTGATCGAGGGAAACCGGGTCACCGGTGTCCGCACCGGCGATCGTGGTGTGGGCAAGGATGGCCAGCCGCGGGGCGCGTTTGAGCCGGGGGCGGACATCCAGGCCAAGGTCACGATCTTCGCCGACGGGGTGCGCGGCCATCTCACCAGGCAGCTCTATCGCTACTTGAACATCGGCGCCGGGGCCGAGCCGGCGCAGTTTGCGATCGGCATCAAGGAGCTGTGGGACATTCCGAAGGATCGGCTGAAGCCGGGCACCGTGATTCACACGCTCGGCTACCCGCTGCGCGAAGAAGAGTTCGGCGGCACGTGGCTGTATGCGATGGCTGACGGACGGGTGTCGATCGGCATGGTGGTGGGCCTCGAGTACCACGACCCGCTGTTCGATCCGCACGCGGCGTTTCAGCATTTCAAGCTGCACCCGTACATCAAGGGCATTCTCGACGGTGGCACCATCGTGCGCTACGGTGCGAAGGCGGTGCCCGAGGGCGGGTGGCACACGCAGCCGCACCTCTTCGTGGACGGCGCGCTGATTGCCGGCGATGCCGCGAACTTCGTCAACTCAATGCGTCTCAAGGGCATCCACCTGGCGATGCGCAGCGGCATGCTGGCCGCCGAGACCGCGTTCGATGCGCTTCGCGCCGGCGATACGTCGGCCGCCGCCCTGTCGGCCTACAAGACCCGTGTCGATGCCAGCCCGATCAGGAGGGAGCTCTACCCGGTCCGCAACGTCCATCAGGCCTTCGGCGCCGGCCTGGTGGCCGGCAGCGTCGCGGCGGGCATGGCCATGTTTACGGGCGGCGTGCTGCCGCCCGACCTGAGCGGCCACGCCGGCCACAAGGCAATGCGCACCATCGCCGAGTACTACGGGATGAGCAAGCGCGACATCCTGGCGGCCTCGAACGCCGCGCCGATCGATCGCAAGGTCACGTTCGACAAAGTGACCGGCGCGCACTATTCCGGCACCCATCACGACGAGGATCAGCCCGTGCACCTGCTGGTCCACACCGAGGTGTGCCACTCGATCTGCGGCAGCGAGTACGGCCACCCCTGCGTGCGGTTCTGCCCGGCCAACGTCTACGAAATGGTGGACGATGGCGCCGGCGGGCGGCGGCTGCAGATCAACGCGTCGAACTGCGTGCACTGCAAGGCATGCGACATCATGGATCCGTACGGCGTGATCACCTGGGTCGCGCCTGAAGGTGGAGAAGGTCCCTCGTACGAGGGCATGTGACCACCGCCGACTGGTCCGCGTCAGCGCGCAAGCGCACCGAGGTCGCGGCCATCGCAGCGCTCGGGTATCCGGTCCTTCGCGCCCTGGGCTCGACCTGGACGTGGCAGGTCAGCGGCGCCGAGCACGACGAAGCGATCCGAGCCAGGGGCGAGCACCCCGTTCTCGCGTTGTGGCACGGCCGCATCCTTCCGGCTGCTCACTACTTCCAACGGCGCGGCATCGTGGCGATGGCCAGCGAGAATTTCGACGGCGAATGGATAGCGCGCATCCTCATGAAGTTCGGCTTCGGCATCGCGCGCGGATCGACGTCGCGCGGCGGTTCGAGGGCACTGCGGCAGCTCGTGCAAACGGTCGGATCACACGGCGTGGCCTTCACCCTGGACGGCCCCCGGGGCCCCGCTGAAGTCGCGCAGCCCGGCGCAGTGTGGCTGTCGAAGGCCACGGGCAATCCGCTGATGCCGTTTCACTGTGAAGCCGCATCCAGCTGGACGATGAAGTCGTGGGACCGTACCCAAATCCCCAAGCCGTTCACCACGGTGGCGATGGCGATTCGCCCGCCCCTCTATGTGCCGCGTGACGCCGATGCCCAGGCGCTGCGGTCGGCGCTCACGGCGCTGGAGGCCTCATTGGCCGAAGCCCGGACGGAGTGCCGGCGCCTGCTGTCACGGGATACCCTTTAGCGATGTCGTTAGTGCTCGTCAGTTCCAGGCGCTTTGTCGATCATGTGACTCCAGCCGGCCACCCTGAACGTCCCGAGCGTGCGGAGACGCTGCTGGCGGTGGCGGCGTCGTTCAAGGAACAGGGGGGCGAGGTGATCGAGCCGCGGGCCGCGACCGACGAAGATCTGCTCCGCGTGCACACGCAGGAACACATCGACGCGATCGTCGCCACACGCGGCAAGGCGACGATGATCGACGAGGACACGTTCACCTCGCCTGACTCCGACGACATCGCACGGCTGGCCGCGGGTGCGGTACTGACCGGCGTCGATCGGGTCCTGGATGGACCCAGCGGATCGCGAGCACTGGTGCTGGTTCGGCCCCCTGGGCATCACGCTGAAGCCGATCGCGCGATGGGCTTCTGTCTGTATAGCAACATCGCCGTCGGTGCGGCGTACGCGCGGTCGCGTGGTTGCGCGCGCGTGGCCATCGTCGACTACGACGTCCATCACGGCAACGGCACGCAGTGGATCTTCTACGAGGATCCCACCGTGCTGTTCGTCTCGTCGCACCAATATCCGTTGTATCCGGGCACCGGGGCGGCGGAGGAGAAAGGCCGGGGCGCCGGCGTGGGATTCACGCTCAACCTGCCGTTGGTGATTGGAACGAAAGACGAGGAGGTCGAGCGCCAGTACGAAGAGCAGGTGTATCCGGCGCTTTGTGGCTTCAAGCCCGATCTGCTGATGATCTCGGCAGGATTCGACGCCCATGAGCTCGATCCGCTCGGCCAGTTGCGCATGACCACCCAGGGCTTCGGCCGCCTCACCAGGCAGCTGCTGACGGTCGCCGACGAGCTCTGCGAGGGCAGAGTGGTGCTGGTGACCGAGGGCGGCTATCACCTGGATGCGCTACGCGACAGCCTGACGATGGTGATCGACGTGGCCCGCTGAAGGCCCCACAGAGACACGGAGGCACGGAGCACTTCGGCTACTTCCCAACGTAGCTCCGTGCCTCCGTGTCTCCGTGGCGCCGTACGTTATCCTTAGCAGTTATCGTGGCCGAATATCACCCTCAAGAATTGGACCGGAAGTGGCAAGCCCATTGGGCGGACACGAGGGCCTTCGAAGTCACCGAGGATCCCTCGAAGCCGAAGTTCTACTGCCTTGAAATGTTCGCCTACCCGTCCGGGCACGCGCACGTCGGACACGTCCGCAACTACATCATCGGCGACGTCGTTTCTCGCCTGAAGCGGCTGCAGGGCTTCAATGTGCTGCATCCATTCGGCTGGGACGCGTTTGGCCTGCCGGCCGAAAACGCCGCCATCAAGAACGGCATCCACCCCGAAACGTCGACGCTCGCCAACATCGCCCACATGAAGGGGCAGTTGCAGCGCCTGGGCATCAGCTACGCCTGGGGCCGTGAGCTGGCGACGTGCCTGCCGGACTATTACCGCTGGAACCAGTGGCTGTTCACGCGCATGTTCGAGAGGGGCCTGGCGTACCGCCGGCGCTCGACCGTGAATTGGTGCCCGAGCTGCAATACCGTGCTCGCCAACGAGCAGGTGATCGACGGGGCCTGCTGGCGGTGCGGCAGCCAGGTCACGCAGAAGGACCTGGAGCAGTGGTTCTTCAAGATCACGCACTACGCCGACGATCTGCTGGTGGCCGCCGACGGCCTGGCGAAGTGGCCCGAGAAGGTCCTGACCATGCAGCGGAACTGGATCGGGCGCTCGGAAGGCGCACGCATCAGGTTCCCGATTCAGGGTGCGAACGATTCGATCGAGGTGTTCACCACCCGCATCGACACCATCTTCGGCGCGACCTTCATGCTGCTGGCGCCCGAGCACGGACTGGTGTCGAGGTTTGCCAAGGAGTCCGAAGACGAACCGGCCTTCCTGGCGAAGGCGCAGAAGTATCGCGCCCAGGATCGCGCCGGCCGGCTGACCGGCGAAGTGGAGAAGGAAGGCTTCTTCACGGGGCGATTCGCGATCAATCCGTACACCGGCTTGCCCATTCCGATTTGCATTGCGAACTATGTGCTGGGCGAGTACGGCACCGGAGCGGTGATGGGTGTGCCTGCCCATGACGACCGCGACCGCGAATTCGCCACCAAGTATGGCTTGGAGATCAAACCAGTCGTGGTCGCACGCGACGGCTCGCCCGCTGGAGCGGCCACGGACGATTGCGTGTTGGTCGAGTCAGGCGATTACAGCGGAATGCCCGCCGACGCGGCCCGCCAGGCCATCACCGAGGATGCCGAGGAGCGAGGCATCGGTCATGGCACGGTGCAGTTTCGTCTCAAGGACTGGGGCATCTCGCGCCAGCGGTACTGGGGCACGCCGATTCCGATGATGCACTGCCCGGTCGACGGCATCGTGCCGGTGCCGGACGACCAACTGCCGGTGCAGTTGCCGAAGGTGATGGAGTTCACCGGCCGCGGCGACTCACCGCTTGCCGGCGTGCCGGAGTTCGTCAACGTGACGTGTCCGAAGTGCGGTGGTCCCGCCAAACGCGAGACCGACACGATGGACACCTTCGTCGATTCGTCCTGGTACTTCTACCGGTTTGCCGACGCGCAGAACGATCAGTTGCCGTTCGATCCGAAGAAGGTGGGCTACTGGTGCCCCGTCGACTTCTACAGCGGCGGCGTCGAACACGCCATCCTGCACCTGATTTACTCGCGCTTCTTTGCGCGCGTGTTCCACGACCTGGGCATGGTCGAGCACACCGAGCCGTTTACGCACCTGCTGACGCAGGGCATGGTGCTCAAAGACGGCGCCGTGATGTCCAAGTCCAAGGGGAACGTCGTCGATCCTGATTCGATGATTCAGAAGTACGGCTCCGACGCGCTGCGTCTGTATGTGATGTTCGTGGCGCCGCCGGAGAAGGAAGTCGAGTGGACGGACTCCGGGCTGGAGGGCAGCTTCCGGTTCCTGGCCCGCGTGTGGCGCGCCGCCGATCAGTGGGCCACGGAAGGCGCAGCAAGCTCGGACACCAAGGCCGCAGCAGGCACACACGCCACAACCCGAACGGCGATCGATCACGGGGCGCTGACCAGTGCCGAGAGGGCCTTGCGTCGTAAGACGCACGACACCATCAAGCGGGTGACGAACGACATTGATGCGCGCCAGCAGATGAACACTGCCGTATCGGCGATGATGGAGCTGGTCAACGAGCTCTACGCGTTCGCCGAAAAGGGCGAGCGGTCCGCACAGGCGCCGAGGGTGGCGCGCGAAGCGATCGAGGCGCTGATCGTCATGCTGTCGCCGTTTGCGCCGCACACCATGGAAGAGCTGTGGCAGATCTACGGCCACGCCGACGGGCTGCGCGCGGCCAGGTGGCCGGTGTTCGACGCCGAGGTCGCGAAGGCCGAGGAGCTGGAGATTCCCGTCCAGGTCAACGGCAAGCTGCGGGCGGTGGTCACGGTCGCGCCTGGCGTCGAGAATCCAGAGCTGGAGCGTATTGCCCTCGCCGAGCCGAACGTGCAGGCGCACATCGCCGGCAAAACGATCAAGAAAGTCGTTATCGTCAAGGGTAAACTGGTCTCAGTGGTGGTATGAAGCAGGCGATCGGGACATCGGGCCATCGGGGCGTCACCCGGCGTCAGGTCCTCAGGACGTTGCCGATCCTGGCAGCGGGCGTGAGTGCGTCGTCGTGCGGCTATGCGTTGAGCGGCCGCGGCTCGTTTCTGCCGGACTACATCAAGACGCTCGGTATCCCGATGTTCGGCAACGGCACGCCGTATCAGACCGTAGAGCAGGTCCTCACGCAGCGGGTACGACTCGAGTTCCAGAGCACGCGCCGCTACACCGTGGTGCCGACCGACGAGAACGTGGACGGAGTGGTGCGCGGTGACATCACCGCCATCAGCATCGCGCCGGTCAGCCTCAACGAGCAGCGGCTGGCCTCGCGCGTCCGCGTGACGGTCGGCATCAAGGTCAAGTTCGAGGACGTCAGGGCCCAGAAGACGCTGTGGGAGAATCCCGCGCTGTCCTTCTCGGACGAGTACGAACTGGCGAGCCCGAGCGGCGGCACCGACGTGGCGGCCTTCATCGGCGGTGATCGCACGGCCTTCGACCGCCTGTCGGTGGACTTCGCGCGGTCGGTCGTCTCTGCTATTCTCGAGGCGTTCTAAGCAGGCCTCCGGGCCTCCGGGCCTCCAGGCTTCCAGCGAATGAGCACAGTTCTCGAGATTCGCAAACAGATCAAGGCACGCAAGACCGGGCCGCTGTATCTGCTCGAGGGGGACGACCTCCAGTCCCGTCACGACCTGGCGCTGGAGTTTGCGGGTGTCGTGGACGAAGGCCTCCACGCCTTCAACGTCCAGAGCTTCTACGCCAACGAGGCGACCAACGCCGGCGGGCGCGATCAGCTGATCGGCGCGCTGCTCTCGAGCGCGCGCACGCTGCCGATGATGGCGCCCAGGCGCGTGATTATGGTGCACGAGGCAGACCGTCTCCTCGCTCCCAGACGCGCCAAGGACGGCGAAGACAGCGAACCCGAGGTTCCGAAGAAAGGGAAGCGGGCGCTGGCGACGACACCGGCGGAAGAGCTCGAGGCCTACATCGGGAATCCCGAGCCGATGACCACGATGGTGTTCGTCTCCAGACCGCTCGACGGCAACCGTCGCGTCGTCACACTGCTCAGAAAGCATGCCGACGTGGTGGATTGCGGCACGCTTCACGATCCGCGCGAGGCCGAGGCGTGGATTACCAAGCGCCTCGAGAAGGACGAGCTGACGATCGATCCGAAGGCGATCAGCCTGCTGCTGTCGTCGACCGGGCTGACTCTTGGGCGGATTCGACCCGAAATCGAAAAGCTGATTCTCTACGCTGCGGGCGAGTCGGCGATCACGATCCAGCACGTGCAGGACGTGGTGATTCCCCAGGAGGAATCCGAAGGCACCTTTGCGTTGATGGAGGCCGTGCAACACGCCAACGCGGCGCGAGCCCTGCGAGAGGTGTCGGCGCTGATCGACGGCGGCGTCCAGCCGCCCGTGATTCTCGGCCAGCTGCGAGCCGCCACCATCCGCCTGCGCCCGGATACGAAGGTGAGAAGCGGACTGGAAGCCGTGTTCCGGACAGACCTGGCGATCAAGTCATCGGCGGGAACGCCGCAGCATCTGCTGGAGTGCCTAGTCGTCGAACTGTGCGCGCGTTAGTCGACGCGTCGCGATCGCGCGCCCTTATTGTTTACTTGGAGATCCTGGCTGCGAGCCGCGACTTGTAGCGCGACGCGGTGTTCTTGTGGATGATGCCTTTGGTGGCCATCTTGTCGACCAGCGACTGCAGGGACTGGAGCGCCTTCCTGGCGCCGTCCACGTCCTTGACGTCGAGCGACTTGCGGATGCTCTTCAGGCCGGTGCGGAGCCTGGACCGGAGCGCGCGGTTGTGCTCGCGCCGCTTGATATTCTGCCGGTTGGCCTTGAGGGCCGACTTATTGCGCTTTGCCACTGTCTAGAACCTCGATTTTCGGAAGAAAGACAAACACGTAATTATATCAGGCCAATTGGCCTACTTGCCCACGATCTGATAGTTCCCCGAAGCCGGCGGCTTGTTCGAGATCTTGGTAACCGGCCTGCCATCAACCATTTCAATCCACTTGTAGATGGCATTGGCCGGTGCCGGCGGGGCGGCCTGGGTGATCTTCTCGACGTAATTCCGCGTTTCCCTGAACGGCGGGATGGACTTACCGTACTTGTCCACGTTGCTGCTGCCGGCGTTGTAGGCGGCCAGGGCCAGTTCGAGCTTCTGGTCGTAGCGATTGAGCAAGCGCTTCAAGTAGGTCACGCCGCCGCGGATGTTCTGCTCCGGGTCGAAGGGATCGGTGACACCCAATTCCTCGGCTGTGGCAGGCATCAACTGCATCAACCCCATGGCGCCTTTGGGCGAGACAGCGGATGGGTTGAACGCGGACTCGACCTGGATGACCGCGCGCACCAGGTCCACGGCAACGCCGTGACGTAGCGCGTGCTCGGCGATGGCGGCCTCGTACGGCGCGCTCCGCTTGCTGGTCGTGACCGGGGTGGTAGCGCGGAACGCCGCGGAGCCGTGAACTTCGTAGGTGTCTTGCGCGTGCTCTTCAGCCTTCGGCGAATTGGACAGCACGAGCCGTCCGCCCGCGTCGCGCCAGCTGTAGATCTGGGCTGCGGCAGGGGTCGCCACCGAAAGCATGAGCGTTAGAGCGACAAGGCTTCGGTACAAGAGTTTCAGTCTACCTTATCGGCAACTTTCGGGCCGGGTCGCAGACGCAGAACACCGGCCACGGCAGGCGCAGAAAGCCTGGAGAAAGCCCCGGTCACCGCAGCGCCGCTCAAGCCTACTCGAGCAGTCGCGTGACCTCTTTCTGAGCAGCCGCTAGCAATTCTGTAATTCTGCTCGCGTCCTTGCCGCCGGCTTGGGCGAAGTCCGGACGCCCCCCTCCGCCGCCACCCACGATCGGCGCGAGGGTCTTTACGAGCTGGCCCGCCGGCGCCTTCTTCGTGAGGTCAGGTGTCACGGTCACCACCAGCGACACTGTGCCCTCGGGCAGCGCGGCGGCGAGTACCACGACGCCGCTCTTGAGCCGCGACTTCAGCGTATCGGCGAGCGTGCGCAGGGATTCAGAATCCACGTCGGACATCTGCCGCGCAATCAGCGTCGAGTCACCGATGGTGATCTTGTCGTCATCAGCGGCGCCGCTGCCACCGCCACCAAGGGCGAGCCTGGTCTTGAGCTGCTGAATCTGCTTCTGCGACTTGGCGAGCAGCTGCTGGTGCGACTCGATCCACGCAGCCAGCTCGCCAGGCTTGGCCCCGGATGCCTCGATGGCATCTTCGACCTGGCTGACCGATGCCCGCGCGAGGGCGTAGGCGCCGAGACCGGTGACGGCTTCAATGCGCCGCACGCCCGCCGCGACACCGGATTCCTCCGTCATCAGGAACAGTCCAATGTCGCCGGTGGCGCGCACGTGGGTGCCGCCGCATAACTCGGTGCTGAACGTGCCGTCGCCAATTGAGACGACGCGAACCTGGTCGCCGTATTTCTCTCCGAAGAGCGCCATGGCGCCGGCCGCAATGGCTTCCTGGGTGTTGCGCACGGCGGTGTTCACCGCCTCGTTCTGCAGCACGAATTCGTTGACGATCCGCTCGATCTGCGCGAGCTCTTCGGGCGTGACCGCCGAGAAGTGCATGAAGTCGAACCGCAGACGATCCGGCGCGACCAGCGAGCCGGCCTGCTTGACGTGGATGCCGAGCACCTTGCGGAGCGCGGCGTGGAGCAGGTGGGTCGCGGTGTGGTTGCGCCGTGTGGCGTCGCGTGTGGCCACGTCGACTTCGGCGGTCACCAGGTCACGCACGGCGATGCGCTTGTCGACCGCCGCGAGTTTGTGTGCCCTCGGAAGGCCGGGGCCCAGCCGGACGACCCCCGAGACCCTGGCGCGGCCGCCGTTCGCCGTCTCGATCCAGCCCTGGTCCGAGACCTGGCCGCCGGCTTCGACGTAGAACGGGGTGCGGGCGAGCACCGCGAATCCGCCACGCGCGCCTGCCTCGAGTGTCTCAACCGACTGCTTGCCGGCGTCGAACAGGGCGAGAACCGGAACGCCCTTGAGCAGCGTCTCGGAGTATCCCTCAAAGGCATCGCCCGCCTGCTGCAGCGATTCACGCGCCTCGCCCGACGCAAACGCGAACTGCTCACCCTTCTTGTCGAACGAGCTACTGGCGCGCGCCTTTTCGCGCTGACCCTCCATGGCGGCCTCGAAGCCCTCGGCGTCGAACCTCAGGCCCTGGTTGCTGGCGAGATCTTCAATGAAGTCCCGGGGCAGGCCGTGGCTGTCGTAGAGCTTGAAGGCATCCTCGCCGGGGACGACCCTGCTGCCCCTGGCGGCGCGCTCGAGCACCTCTTCCAGCCGCGGCAGGCCGCCGGTCAGGACCGCGTCGAAACGTTCTTCTTCAGCCTTGATGACCTGCTGGATCGCCGCCCGGCCGGCCTCGAGCTCAGGATAGGCGCCGCCCATGTCGCGCACGACTACGTCAACCAGCGTGTGGAGAAACGGCTCATGCATGCCGAGCTTGCGGCCATGGCGCATGGCGCGGCGCATGATCTTCCGCAGCACGTAGCCACGCCACTCGTTCGAAGGCACGACGCCATCGGCGATCAGGAACGTCGACGCGCGCGCGTGGTCGGCGACGACGCGCATGGAGATGTCGGTGGGCGCCATCGACTTGTTGTAGGTATGCCCCGACTGCCGGCCAATCGCCTCGAGGACCGGCATGAACAGCGGCGTGTCGTAGTTCGACATCGTGCCCTGCATCACCGCGCTGATGCGTTCGAGGCCCATGCCGGTATCGATCGACGGGGCGGGCAGGGGAGTGAGCGTACCCTGCTGGTTGCGCTCGAATTCCATGAACACGTTGTTCCAGATCTCGACGAAGCGTTCGCTGCCGCCCTCGACGTCCTGAATGAAGTGGCCGGTTCCCGGGTTCGATGCGCCGCGGTCCACGTAGATCTCCGAGCAGCGTCCGCACGGGCCGGTATCGCCCATCGCCCAGAAGTTGTCGGCTATGCCGAGCTCGCCGATGCGATCGGCCGGCACGAAGTCCAGCCAGCGCTGGTACCCTTCGTCGTCTCGCGGGATGCCCTTCTCGCCCTTGAACACCGTCACGTAGAGCTTCGACGGGTCGAGCCCCCAGACCCTGGTCAGCAGGTTCCAGGCCAGCTCGATCGCATCCTGCTTGAAGTAGTCACCGAACGAGAAGTTGCCGAGCATCTCGAAGAAGGTGTGATGCCGCAGCGACGGACCAACGTTGTCCAGGTCGTTGTGCTTGCCGCTGACGCGCATGCACTTCTGCGAGGTGGCGGCACGACGGTAATCGCGCATCTCTCGCCCCAGGAACACGTCCTTGAACTGGTTCATGCCGGCGTTGGTAAAGAGCAGGGTGGGGTCGTCGCCGGGCAGCAGGGGGCTGCTGGTCACCACGCGGTGGCCGTGCTGCTCGAAGTACTTCAGAAAAGAGGCGCGTATTTCCCGGGGATGCACCTCTTCATCTTATCCGTTTCAACACCGCTTCCAAGGGGAAGCCTTGCCCGACGAGCCCGCGGATGATGCGAGCGCGGCCCTTCTGGTCCAGTTCCTCGAGGGCCGTGCCGCGCAGGCGGCGCTCGAGCGCGCGCTCCAACAACGCGTTCTCGTCGACGTCCTGGAAGACCTCGCTGACGGCCTGCGCAGCGGTATGGCCGTCAATGCCCGCCTGGCGGATCTTCTGGATGACGCGCGACCGCCCGCGGCTCTTGACCGCACTCTCCATGCGTCCGATCGCCATCGCCACACGCCGATCGCTCAACGTGCCGTCCTTCTTCAAGCGCGACAGCGCCGACTCGATGTCGCCGGCCTCGAGTCTCCGCCGTGTGAGCCTGGCGCGCAGCTGGGCCTCCGACAACTCGCGTGCCGAGAGCAGCGTCAGGGCAACGGTGTATGCGTCCATTGCAACCGGCTCCAGGGTGACACAGTTCCGTCTGGTTCCACCGGCTGGCACCGATGGAACCGTGGGAATCGCTCTAGGATCCGAAACGCGTAATTTCCGGCTGGCCGGCCCGCTTGGCGGCTGGTGTTCCAGGCTGACCGCCCAAGATCTGGCCGGCCATCTGGTCGCGCGACGCGTCCGCGGTGGTCGAGATGCCCTGGACCCTCAGCTTGAACTCGTCGACGTTCGTCGCCCAGCGCAGGGCTTCTTCATAGGTGATCAGCTCCTGCGAGTACAGGCTGAAGATCGACTGGTCGAAGGTCTGCATCCCGTACTGGGACGTGCCTTGCGCAATGGCGCCCGCAATCAGGTACGTCTTGTCCTTGTCGACAATACAGTCCTTGATGAACGGCGTGGCGACCAGCACTTCGACACCCGGGACGCGGCCCCTGCCGTCGCTTCTGGGAATCAGGCGCTGCGCAATCGCGGCCTTCAGCACCGACGCCAGCTGCAGGCGGATCTGTTTCTGCTGGTGGGGCGGGAAGACCGAGATGATGCGGGTGATCGTCTCGGTGGCGTCCAGCGTGTGCAGCGTCGAGAACACCAGGTGGCCGGTTTCGGCGGCGTGCAACGTCGTCTCGATGGTCTCCAGGTCGCGCATTTCGCCGACCAGGATGACGTCCGGGTCCTGGCGCAGGGCGCTGCGCAGCGCATAGGCAAACGATCGCGTGTCCACGCCAATCTCGCGCTGGTTGATGATGCACCGTTGGTCGCGGTGCAGGTATTCGATCGGGTCCTCGATGGTAATGACGTGCGCGGTGCGGTTGGCGTTGATGTAATCGATCATCGCGGCCAGCGAGGTCGACTTGCCGCTGCCGGTGGCGCCGGTGACCAGCACCAGACCGCGTTCTTCCGACGCAATGGTTTTCAGCACCCCCGGCAGGCCGAGCTCGTCGAGGTTCATCATTGTGACGGGGATGACGCGGAGCACGATGCCGATGGTGCCGCGCTGCTGGAACACGTTGCAGCGGAAGCGGCCAAGTCCGGCGACGCTGTAGGCGAGGTCGACTTCCTGCGAGTCCTTGAACTTCTGGCGCTGTGCCGTCGACATGATCGACGCCGCCATTTCGACGAGGTGTTCGTGATCGAGCTGCTTCTGGTCGCTGACGGGCGCCAGCTGTCCGTGGATGCGCGCCATTGGATAGCTGCCGACTTTGAGGTGCAGGTCCGACGCACCTCTTGCAACCGCCAGCTTCAGCAGCTCGTTGACGTGCATGGAGGGTTACCTCGCCGCCACAGCCGTACCGACGGGCGTCAACCAGCCGTGTGTATCGGGATGGTCGCCCCGGATGATCGCGAAGAACCGCTGCTGTAATGCTTCGGTCACCGGGCCGCGCCTTCCGTTACCCACGGCGATCTTGTCGAACGAACGGACGGGGGTGATTTCGACTGCCGTGCCGCAGAAGAACGCCTCGTCGGCGAGGTACAGGAACTCACGCGGAATCGATCCTTCGCGGATCTCGACGCCCAGGTCCTTCGCCAGCGTCAGCACCGTGTCGCGCGTGATGCCCTGCAGCACCGACGAGCCGATGCCCGGCGTGTAGATCACGTGGTCGCGCACCAGGAACAGGTTCTGGCCGCTGCCTTCGCTCAACAGGCCACGCTCGTCGAGCGCCACCGCGTCGGCGTAGCCGTCGAGCATCGCCTGCATCTTGATCAGCGCGGAGTTGGCGTAGTTGGCCGCGCCCTTGGCGAGCGCGGGCAGCGTGTTCGGCGCCAGGCGCGTCCACGAGCTCACGCCCACATCAATGCCGTGCTCGAGCGCTTCCGCCCCCATCATCTGGTTCCATTCCCAGACGATCACGGCCGCTTCGACCGGGCACGGACGAGGGTCGAGCGTCAGCGAGTCGTAGCCGCGATAGACCACCGGGCGGATGTAGCAGCTCTTGAAGCCGTTGACCCGAACGGTGTCGATGACCGCCTGTTCGAGTTCGGCCTGCGACCACTTCGGCTCCATCCGGTAAACACGGCAGGAGTCGATCATGCGCCGCATGTGCGGCTCGAGCCGGAAGATGTTGGTGCCGCGCTTGGAGTCGTAGGCGCGCAGCCCTTCAAAGGCGCCGGTGCCGTAATGAATAACGTGAGAAGCGACGTGAATGGTGGCGTCCTTCCAGTCCACCATCGAGCCGTTCATCCAGATCTTGCCAGTGCCCGCGAATGCCATAAGGGATTCTAATACGGGCGACGGGCTGCGGGCGACGGGCTGCGAGCTACTGCTGCTCGGAGCAGAACGGGCAGACGTCGGCACGGGCGGGCTGGGCCTTGCCGCACTTCCAGCAGAACTTCGGCTGCACGGTTTCGCGCGCCTTGAGTCGCGCCTGGACGTCCTGGACGTCTTCAGACGGCCCATTGGCGGCGGCCGGGGACGGACGCCATGGGCGCTTGACCGGCTGCGGCGCCGGCGCGCGAAACGCGAGCACCGCGTCCAACAGGTCGGCGGCGCGCTGGTAGCGCGAGGGAATGTCGGCGGCGATCGCCTTCATCACGATGTCGTTGATGGCCTTCGGCAGCCTGGGGTTCTTCAGCTTGGGCGGCGAGGCGAGCTCGCCGTTCATCAGCTTTTCGAGGTCGCTCGGCAGCGGCGTGTTGTAGGGCAGCACGCCCGTGAACATCTGGTACATGGTTACGCCCAGCGAATAGATGTCTGAAGCGAACACCGCCTTGCCCTGGAACTGCTCGGGAGCCATGTACGGCGGACTGCCGATCACAGTCGTGCCATGGGCCGCGATTTCCAGGAAGCGCGAGGTGCCGAAGTCGGCTACCTTGCACATGCCTTGATCGGTGACGAGCACGTTGCCGGGCCGCAGATCGCGGTGGATGATGCCCTGCCGGTGCGCATGGTCCATCGCGTTGGCGATCTGGCAGGTGTAGTCGAGCGCGCGGGTGACATCGAGCAGGCCCTCCCGCTCGATCACCGCTTCGAGCGTGTCGCCCTGCACGTACTCCATCACGATGAAGAACACATCGTCCTGTTTCTCGGCGGTCAGGACGGAGACGATGTTGGGATGACTGAGGGAGGCGAGAAGCCGCGGTTCCTGGACGAGCTCACCGAAGTCGAGGTTCTGGCGGTGCGGGACCTTGATGGCGACCTTCTTGTCGATCCACGTGTCTTCCGCGAGATAGACGCTGCCGAAGCCGCCGCTTCCCAAGGGAGACAGGATGCGGTACTTGCCGACTGTCTGTCCGCGAAAGAACATGTGGTGATGCTGAGTATACTCTCCGCGTGATGCGCCCGCGTTTCCATGTGCCCGGCGTGAATCCGGCGACCGAGCGCGTCGAGATGCCGGAAGACGAAGCCGAACATCTCGTACGCGTGCTGCGGCTGGGTGTGGGTGACGAAGTCGACGTGTTCGACGGTCGCGGTGGCTTGTGGCGCGCGGAGATCGTGCAGGTCGGCAAGAAGTCGGCGGCCGTCCGGCCGATTGAGGAGCTGGAGCCGGCGCCGGAGCTGGAGGTCCGTCTCAACCTGGTGATCGGCGTGTTGAAGGGCGACAAGATTGATGGTGTCGTTCGGGATGCGGTGATGCTGGGTGTCAGCAGCATCCAGCCGGTGATCACCGAGCGATCGGAAACGAGCCGGGCCGCGATGGCCCGCAGCAACCGCCTTGCCCGGTGGCAGCGGATTGCCGTGTCATCCGCCAAGCAGTGCCATCGCGCTGTCGTACCACCGATTCACGCCGTGGCGCCGCTGGACTGGTATTGGTCTGAGAAGCATGATGCCGCCCGGGTGATGTGCGTTGAACCATCCGCCGCGCTTGGGGATGTCGTGGCCGTGCAACGCATCAGGAAAGCGCCCGCGACCGACTTGATTATCGGGCCCGAGGGGGGCTGGGCGGTGTCGGAAGTTGCCGCGGCACACGATTCCGGAGCTATCCTGATGTCGCTCGGCGGCCGTACGCTGCGTGCCGACGCCGTGCCGATGGTGGCGATGACCGCGTTACTGACGATGTGGGGTGAACTGAAATGAAGATCAGAGGGCTTGGGGTTTGTGGCGTGGGGGTTGCGGTGCTCGTATCGGTGGCGTCCGGCTTCAGCCGGACCGTCGACGCCCAGCAACGCCTCCAGGATCCCGATCCGGTGGCGACGTTCTCGATCCTCGGCTTCGATCCGGAGACGGGCGAGGTTGGCGGGGCGGTGCAGTCGCGTGTGTTCACGCTCACCGGCGTGCTGGCCGCGGATGCCGACGCCGGCATCGTGGCCACGCAGGCCATTGTGGACGTGAGCTACGGCCCCAAGGGTATCGCGCTGTTGAAGGCGGGCATGTCGCCGGATGCGATCATCAAGGCGATCTGGGACAGCGATCCGGATCCGTTTCCGGATCGCTGGACGAAGCACGGTCGCCAGTTTGCGGTAATGAACCTGAAGGGCGAGGCAGCCACGTTCACTGGCCCGAAGGCCAGCGCGTGGGCCGGTGGCAAGCTTGGCAAGTACTCCGCCGCGCAGGGCAACATCCTCGCGGGACCGGCCGTTGTCGACAGCATGATCAAGGCGTTCGAGGAAACACCGGGTCACCTGTCGCTGCGCCTGATGGCCGCGCTCGAAGCCGGTCAGGCCGCAGGCGGCGACACACGCGGCATGCAGGCGGCCTCGATGGTGATCGTCAAGAAGGGCGCCGGCGTGTGGCTGAACAACGACACCGTGCTGCGTTTCCAGGTCGACGACCAGGAGAATCCGTATCAGGAGCTGCGGCGAGTGGTCGAGAACTGGAACAAGCGGCGCCCGAATCCGGTCAGGTCGACGCCGCCGAAGCAGTGAGTCGATGAACACGAGTGAGGGTCGCGACCTCCTCACGCACATGGAGTGGGCAGACTCCCGCTCCTGGCGAGCGGTGCGACAGCGGCTCAGGGCGCCGGTCGAGATGCAGCTCTAGCCGCGGCGATGCAGCTCCAGCGCGATCCAGTTGTCCTCGCTGAGGCGCTGTCGTTCGGTAAATGAAGCGAACGAGGCGAGGACGCGGCCGACCTCGGTGTGATCGAAGCCACTGAGGATCAATCGGCCGTGCGGGCGGACCAAGGCGGCGATGTCTGCCGCACTCGACGTCAGCATGCCGCCGGTCAGGTTGGCGAGCACGATGTCAGCCGGCGCCGGCGGGGCCTTCCTGAAGTCGGAGACGACGAACGTGATGCTGTCCGGCAGGGTGTTGAGCCTGGCACTCGATTCGGCCGAGTCGATCGCATCCTGATCGACATCGACTCCCGTCACGCGGCGAGCGCCCATCAGCGCGGCCGCCATCGATAACACCCCCGACCCGGTACCGAGGTCGAGCACGGTCGCATCCGCCACATCGAGCGCCGACAGCAGCCGCAGGCACATGCGGGTGGTGGCGTGGTGACCGGTGCCGAACCCCATCGACGGCTCGATGACGATCACCGTCGCCTCGACGCCGTGGGCCGCGGGCGGCGGCAGGTCCCAGGGCGGCGCGATGATAAACGCACCGGCGCGGACGGCCTTCAGTGATTGTTGCGACCTCGCGGCCCAGTCTTCATCCGGAAGATCCACGCGCTCGATCTTCAGCAGTGGCAGCGCCAGCGCGATCGCCCTGCCGGCGCGATCGCGTTCACCAGGGTCTGAAAAGCAGACGCTCCAGTGCAGGGGAGTCGGAGGCGGATCGGGAATGGGTGGATAGGTGGGATCCCACAGGCCCCCCGGAGGCAACGGCCGTTCGGCGAGATCCTGGATGGCAACCGGATTGAAATCGGTGAGGACGGCGGAGACCAGGTCTTCGGATCCGTCCACCGCGCTGGCGCGAAGCACGAGGGCAGGCCATGACTGGCTCATAGGTCTGAGCGGTCTGAGCCTTCTGTGGCCCAGGTCCTACCCAAAGATGTCTTTGACCTTGTCGAAGATGCCGCGCTCGGCGTCTTCGTCGCGCACCGACGGCTTCACCGTCGTGTCCGGCAGCGTCGCGGCGAGTTGTTCGAGCAGCGTCCGCTGTTCCTTGGTCAGCTTCTTCGGCGTCACCGCCTGCACGGTGACCAGCAGGTCGCCGTGACCGCGTCCGGATACGTCCGGCATGCCCTTGCCGCGCAGCCGGAACGTGGTGCCGGTCTGCGTGCTCTCGGGCACCTTCACCGTGTGCTCGCCGTCGATGCCGGGCACCTTGATGTCGGCGCCGAGCGCCAGCGTGGTGAGCGGCAGCGGCACCGTGCAGTGCAGGTGGTTGCCGTCGCGCTGGAAGAACTCGTGCTCGCGCACGAAAATGACGACGTAGAGGTCGCCGTGGGGGCCGCCGTGCGTGCCGGCTTCGCCGTCACCGGCGAGGCGCAGGCGCTGACCGGTGGCAATGCCCGCTGGAATCTTCACGGTGAGCTTCTTCGTTCGTTCAACGGTGCCGCTGCCGTGGCAGGCGGCGCATGGCTTGGAAATCACTTTGCCGTTGCCGCGGCACTGTCCGCACGTGCGGGCGACCGTGAAGAACCCCTGTTGATAGCGAAGCTGACCGGTGCCGCGGCACTGCGGGCAGGTCGTTGGCGACGTGCCGGGCGCGGCGCCGTTGCCCTTGCAGGTCTCACAGGTTTCCTGGCGCGGGATCTGGACGTGCGTTTCGACGCCCTTGGCAGCCTGCTCGAACTTGATCTCGAGGTCGTAGCGCAGGTCGGCGCCGCGCTGCGGCCCGGAGCGGCGGTTGCCGCCGCCAAACCCGAAGATGTCGCCGAGGCCGCCAAAGATGTCTTCGAAGCCGCTGAACTGTGACGGGTCGAATCCCTGCGGCCCGCCGCCCACGCCGGCATGGCCGAACCGGTCGTAGCGCGCCCGCTTGTCGCCGTCGCTGAGAATGGCGTACGCCTCGGCCGCCTCCTTGAATTTCTCTTCGGCGGTCCTGTCGCCGGGGTTGCGATCGGGGTGGTACTTGAGAGCCAGCTTGCGATACGAGCTCTTGATCTCCTGATCGGTCGCGGTGCGTGAGATCTCGAGGATCTCGTAGTAATCGCGCTTGCTCACGACGCCTTGGCCACCTTCACGAGTGCCGGCCTGAGCAGGCGGTCGCCAAGCTTGTAGCCCTTGGCCATCACACCCACCACCTCACCTTCACGCGCGCCGGCCGCTTCCTCGTAGGCCACCGCCTGGTGCAGGCGCGGATCGAAATCCGCTCCGATGGCATCGACAGTGGTGACGCCGCGCTTCTTCAGCAGCTCCGCCAGTTGGCGGTTGATCAGCTCGAGGCCGGCTTTATAGGCCTGAGCCTCGGGTGGTGCGTCGGCCGCCAGGGCGCGATCAAAGTCGTCGACGATCGACAGCAGATCGTTCAGCACGTCGGCGGCCGCCCACTCGATCATCTCCTTGCGGTCGCGTTCGACACGCTTGCGGAAGTTGTCGAATTCGGCGGTCTTACGAAGCAGCCGGTCGTACAGATCATCGCGCTCCTTTTGAAGCGCGTCCTGCTCAGCCGGCGGCTCGGATGCCGCAGCCGTATCCTCTTGCTGCGGGTTGATGTTGTCGTCGCTCACAATGTCCTAGTTTACGTCGCGCAGAACCCTGGCGACGGCTATGGCCGCAATGTTCACGGCGCTGATCGCCTTCGAGTAGCGCATGCGCGTCGGACCGATGATGCCGACGGTGCCGTTGCTGCGGCCGTCGAAGTAGGTGGCGGCGATCAGGCTGAACGGGCGCAGCTCCGGATCGCTGTGCTCGGCGCCGATCACGACCGTCAGGCCGGGACCATCCATGTACTCGGTCAACATCCGCACGAGCCGTTGTTTCTCCTCGACCATCCGCCAGAGGGTCTTCAGCGTGTTGGCGGAAATGCCGCTGGCCTGGACGACCTCTTCGATCAACGTCGAGGCGCCATCGATGTAGACGGCCGCCGGCCGATCGAGGTTCTGGAACGAACTGCTGGCAAGGCGCAGCGCCAGCCCCAGCAATTGATCGTACAGCGAACGTTCTTCCTTCAGCCGCTCGACCACGCCCGAGCGCACTTCGTCGAGGCTGCGGCCGGCGAATTCGGCGTTGAGGAAGTTGGCGGCCTGCATCAGTTCCGACGTGCTGACCGGCTCGCCGATATCGACCGTCTTCTGCGACACCTGGTTGCCGCTGGTGACCATCACCACGAGGATGCGGCTGCCGCTGATTGGCACGAACTCGATGTGCTGGAAGATGGCCTGCGCGTTCGGCGGCGAAATGGCAAAGCCGACGCCGTTGCCCGCTTCGGACAGCACGTGCGAGATCGATGAGAGCAGGTCGTCCATCAGCGGGGCGGCGCCCGCTTCCTGGCGGAGCCGCGCTTCAACAGCGGAGGCGCTCTTGGCGGAGCGACGCGAGTCGAGCAGCATGTCCACGTAGCAGCGGTAGCCGGCATCCGTCGGCACGCGGCCGGCCGAGGTGTGCGGCTGCCAGACGTAGCCCATCTCCTCGAGTTGCGCCAGGACGTTGCGGACCGTTGCAGACGACAGGTGCAGCCCGGCCTTCTGGGCGAGCGTTCCGGACGACACCGGTTCACCCGTTTCGATGTACGAACGGACGAGAGTCGCGAGAATACGGCGCGTGCGGTCGGATACTGCCGGACCAACCATTGGAGGTATTAGCAGTCGATCGCGAGGACTGCTAACAGCAGTGTAGCACCTTAAATGCCGGCACGCGAGGCGAGTGCGGTCGCTTCGGCTCGGGCAATGGCCGCGATGTCCCTGAAATCCCAGCGGGTAGGCCGGAAGTCGTCGATCAGGACCTCGCCGTCGACAATCGTGGTGCGGACATCGGTCCCGCGGCTGGCGTAGACCATCGTCGAGTAGGGATCTGAGCCCTTCGGCGAGTCCACCAGGATCAGGTCCGCCCGCTTGCCGGCCTCGACGCTGCCGATCTCGTTGTCGAGGCCGAGAGCCCTGGCGCCTTCGCGGGTCGCCATCCACACCGCATCGCGCGCAGTCAGGGCGCCGGGTCTCAGGCGCACCGACTGCAGGACGGCGGCGAGCCGCATTTCCTCGAACATGTCCAGGTGGTTGTTGCAGGCCGCGCCGTCGGCACCGAGCGAGACCGAGATGCCCTTCGCGCGCATCTCGACCACCGGAGCGAGACCTGAGCCGAGCTTGAGATTCGAGCCGGGGCAGTGCAGCACCTTGACGTCGCGCGCGGCCATCAGGGCCTGTTCGTGCTCGTCGACCCAGACGCAGTGCGCGAGGCACAGTCGAGGCGATGCCAGCCCGGTGTCGGCAAGGTAGTCGATGTTCTTGCGGCCGTGCCGGGACTTGATGAACGCGATCTCGTCGCGATTCTCGGACGCGTGCGTGTGAACGAGGAGGTCGTGCTCGGCCGAGAGCGTCGCGACCGCTTCCAGCAGCTCGCGTGAGCACGAAATTGCGAAGCGGGGCGCGAAGGCGGCTCGCAGGCGGCCGTTCGCGCGGCCATGCCACCGCTTCGCAATCGCCACGCTGTCATCGATCGATCTCGCGGTGTCTTCGAGCAGCCGTGACGGAACCGCCGAATCGGCATCCATCATGCACTTGCCGACCACCGCCCTGAGTCCCATCGGCGCGAGCGCTTCGAACACCGCATCCGTGTCGTGCACCGTCTCCATCGTCAACACCGTCGTGGTGCCCGACTGCAGGAGTTCTGCCGCGGCCTGCCGCGCCGCGGCCGCGAGCGAGCGCGGCGTGTGCGCGGCCTCCATCGGCCACACCCGCGTCTTGAGCCAATCGAGCAGCGCCAGATCGTCGGCGTAGCCGCGGAACAGCGTCTGGCAGAGATGAAGATGCGTCTGGATGAATCCCGGCAGCAGGTAGGCGCCACGGGCGTTGATCACGCGTGTCGCGCTGCCGAGATCGGCCGTGCCGACGGATGCAATCCGCCCGTCTCGTATCACCACGTCACCCTCGACGATGTCGAGGGCGTCGTTCATCGTGATGATGGTCGCGTTACGGACAACTAGCGTAGTGCCTTGAGGTTGGGAAACCATCGCAGCGAGGCGTTGTTGAGCGCCTCGGCCTTGCCGCGCCGGACCGCAATCAGTTCCGCGGTAATGCTGACGGCAATCTCCTGCGGCGTGACGGCCCCGAGGTCGAGGCCGATCGGGGCGTGAATGCGTTCCAGCAGGGCGGGGTCGAGACTGCTTCCCGCCAGCAGTTGATCGTAGAGGCGCGCCACCTTGGCGCGGCTGCCAATCAGGCCGATGTAGCGCAGGTCGCGCGGCGCGAGGGCGCGCAGCGCATCGAGATCGTTCCGATGACCGCGCGTCACGATCACGGCATAAGCGGTTGAAGGCAGTGACGTGTTGGCCAGCCACTGCGGGATGTCGTCCACGACCACCGAGGCGGCAAACGGAAACCGCTCGGTGTTGGCAAAGGCGGCGCGATCGTCGATGACGTGCACGCCGAAGCCGGCGTCGTGCGCCATCTTCGCCAGGTAGTAGCCGACGTGGCCGGCGCCGAAAATGTAGACGGCCGGCGAGGCCTCGATGGGCTCGATGAAGACTTCCATCTGCCCGCCGCACACCAGGCCGGTCTGTTCGGCAAAGTCGTCGTTCAAGTCGTACTTGACCGAGGTGGCCTTGCGGGTCTGCAGGGCCTGGCGCGCCTTGCCGATGGCGTCGTGCTCGTAGCAGCCGCCGCCGACGGTGCCGACAATCCGGCCGTCACCGAACACCAGCATCTTGGCGCCGACGCGCTGCGGCGTGGAGCCGTTCGAGGATACGATGGTCACGAGTGCAGCTTCTTCGCCACGGGAGAGAGCCTCTCCCAGCGCCGCGAAGACTTCGTGATTCATGGGAATCAGTATCCAGTAGCCGGTCGCCAGTAGCCAGAAAAAAATCCCGGTTCGTCCGGCGACCGGCTAGTGGAATCTGTGAAGTTCGCAGACGCCGAGCGGCTCGGTGCCGGCCAGAAATGCTTCGTTTGTCACGCGCGGGCACGTGGGGGTCGCGATCTTGCCGGTGTCGCGATCGAGCTCGAGGAACGTGACGCCTCCGGGCACGTCGAATGATGAGGCGGCACGGCCGGCGACCGCGCTCTTCATGAACGAGGTCCAGATCGGCAGCGCGGCCTGGCCGCCGCTGAGGCCGAGCGGCTGGTTGTTGTCGAGGCCAACCCAGACCACGGTCAGGAGCTCGGGCGTGAAGCCGACGAACCAGGCGTCCCGAAGATCGTTGGTGGTGCCGGTCTTGCCGGCGGCGTCGCTGCTGAACCCGGCCGAGCGGGCGCTGACGGCAGTGCCTTCGTTCAAGACGCTGCGCATCATGTGCGTCACGAGGAACGTGGCCGACGGCCTGGCGACGCTGGACCCCGGCACCGGCTTCGGCCTGGCCACGTCGTCGCCGCGGGTGACGTTGATCAGCGGTTGCAGCCGGCGAATCGTGCCGCGGTTCGGGAAGACGGTGTACGCCTCGGCGAGTTCCAGGGGCGTCAGTTCGGCGGTGCCGAGGGCCAACGACGGGTACGGCTTGACCTGATCCGCGACGCCGACCATGGTCTTCTGCCACAGCTCGACGACGTGGTCGTAGCCGGTTTGTTCGGCGACCTTGACGGTCGCGACATTGCGGGACATCGCCAGCGCCCGCCGCAGCGTGATGGCGCCGTCGTACTCACCGTCGTAGTTGCGCGGCGTCCACTCCTGGTTGTCGTAGCTCCAGGTCGTGGGTTCATCGACCACCATCGTCGCAGGTGAGACGTCGCCGATGCCCTCGTCTGCGGCCTTCTCGAAGGCCGCCAGGTAGACGAACGGCTTGAACGTCGAGCCAATCTGACGGCGGGCGGCAACGGCGCGATTGAATTGCGACTGGTGGTAGGACCGTCCGCCAATGAAGGCCAGGATCTCGCCGGTCCGGGGATCGACGGCGACCAGTGCCGCCTGTGCCACACGCCGCGGCCCGCGCTTCCGGCGGTTGAGGATGGTGTCGACGCTGGCGATGCCTTCGCGCACCGCTTCCTGCGCGTAGCGCTGCAGATTCAGGTCGAGCGTGGTGTAGATGTCGAGCGCCCCGGGTTTCGCGGTGACACCGGGGAACGTGTCGTCGAGCACGTTGCCGATGTAGTCCACGAAATACGGCGCTTCGTTGTCGACGGCGCGCGCGACCACGGCGACCGGCTCCTGCTGCGCTCGCGCAGCGGCATCCTCGGTGATGTAGCCGGCCTCGACCATCGATCGCAACACCGTGTCGCGGCGATCCTTGGCGCGCTCGGGATTGTTGAACGGCGAGTGGATCTGCGGCGACTGAATCACGCCCGCCAGCAAGGCCGCCTCGGACAGCGTGAGATTGCGAACGTCCTTCGCAAAGTAGATCTTCGACGCTTCGGCGACGCCATGCAGCGCGAACGAGCCGCGGTGGCCGAGGTAGACGTCATTGAGGTACAACTCGAGGATCTCGTCCTTGGTGGCGCGCGTTTCCAGGACCACCGACATGAACTGCTCGAGGATCTTCCGGGTGTACGACCGCTGGCGCGATTGCTGCTCCTCGAGCAGCAGCTCGGTGAGGAAGAAATTGCGGGCGAGTTGCTGGGTGATGGTGCTGGCGCCGACCAGATACGAGCGGTTGCCGAAGGTGTTGGTGAACACCGCGCCCACGATGCGGATCGGATCGACGCCGGGGTGGTAATAGAACCGGCGGTCTTCGATGGCGAGCACCGCCTCCTGCATGCGCGCCGGAATCGCGTCGAGCGCGACGCGGCGCCGCTTCTCGCGGGAGCCGGTCATCATGCCGGTCAGCAGCGGCGCGTCCAGCGTCACCTGCTCGACCATCTTGTCGGCGGCCTGGATGCGGGTGACGCGCTGCGCAGGCGGGGGAGGCGGCTGGGCGCCGCGCTTGCGTGGCACAGGGGGCTCAGGGAATGCGATGGCGACCAGCTTGCCAGCCTGGTCGCCGCTGCGCGACAGCAAGACGACCTTGCTGCGATCGATCGCGAAGTCGCCGGCGCGCTCGACACGCGCGCGTTGTGCGTAGCCGACGTCGTTGAGCCGCGCCACCAGTTCGGCCTGGCTCAGACTCTGGCCGGTCTGAATGGTCAGCGGCCTGGCAAACACTTGCGGCACGGCGCGATCGCGCTCACCGTGCAGCCGCTCGTCGATGAGGCGCGCGTAAGACACGTACAAAGAGCCGACGGTCCCGAGCATGACCACGCCGGCCACGCCCAGGCCAATCGTCATCCTGCGCTTGTACGGCGCGAGTTTCGCGGGCCAGCTGAGACGGGGGACGCGCCGTCGCCAACCCGTCTTCTTCTGTCTTCGTGTCACGACCGTTTTAAACTGTCAACTCTTAAAGTTTAAACCGTCAGATCACTACTACCCAGTGATGTCCCATCGCCAGGGGGAGCTCGTCCATCAACCGATCGACCAGGACCGGCCCGTAGCGGTTGAGGAACCACACGAAGCCCACCTCCCGTTCCTGCGGGTGGCCCTGCGGGAAGGTCAGCGCCTGCGCGCGCTGGAACTGCCGGCGCAGCGTGTCGTCCTTGCGCTTGGCGGCTTGAATCACCTTGCTGTGGAGTGCGTGGACCTCGTGCTGCAGCTTGCCGTGCGTCGACTTCACCGCGCCCTCGAGCGTGGCGTCGATCTGCGGAACAGCCGCGCCGACCGCTGCCATGCCGTCGCTAATCAGCGACGCCACCGAGGCCAGCGACTGCTCAACCGTCGGCGGCAGCTGGCTCTCGAGCAACTGGTTGAGCACCGATTCGTCCTGCGCGCGCAGCGCCGTGATCGGCAGGTCGTACCTGGACAGGAATCGCAGTGTCGCCGAATCGGCCAGCGTTGCGGTGGCGCGCTGATACATCAGCGGCATCGGGATGCCGAAGTGCGCGTAGACCTCCTTCAGCTGCCCGAGGTAGGCAAGCTCGTTGGGACCGGCCACGTAACAGATGGTCGGAAACACCGTGTCCTGCACCAGCGGCCGCAGCAGCACGTTCGGACTGAAATGCTCCGGCGACGTGCGGGCCTCTTCAACGAGGCTCCTGAGATCCACGCGCTGCTCGCCGTACACCGCCTGGGCGCCATCGACGTGAATCGCGGCGCGTGCCGCGTTGAGATGGAATACCGATACCGTGCCCTGCGCCAGCATGGCCTGCGCGTGATACCCCTTGGCGACGAGCGCCTCACCGGCCTTCGCGGCAATCGCGGCAGTCCTGCCTGGCTCGCTGAGCTCCTTGACGAATACGTCGCGCGCCAACGTCTTGGCTGCGGGATCCGAGGAGTCGTAGACCACCAGCCCGTGCGGGCCGAGAACGTGCTCGAGCCAGACACCGAACGCGGTGGCCATGCTGCGGCCGGGGGTGTACGCCGCGCGGAGTGCCGCCAGGATGTCGGACTTGAATTCGGTATCGGGAAGCGCCGCGGTGAACTGATCGAGGGCGGTCTGGATGGCATCGGTGAGGTTCAACCGGGCAATCGGCAGGGCGCCGGCGCCGGGCAGGTCGGCGAGCCGCACCGTGGTCGGCGCAAACTCGCTGTCGAGCACCGTACAGTCGCTTACTTCGGGCCAGTCGTGGTCCTCGGCGTCGATCCAGAACACCGGCACGACCGGGACGCGGTGCTCGCGGGACACCTGCACCGCCAGCTTCATCGTGGTGATGGCCTTGAGGAGCGTGAACAGGGGGCCGCCGAACAGTCCGGCCTGCTGGCCGGTAATGATCACGCGCGTGGCCGGATCGGCCAGCCGCGCGGCGGACTCGCGAGCCGCTGCCGGTGCGTGGCGCTGCGCCTGTTGCGCTGCGATGACTCGGGCGGTCTCGGCCGGCTGGCGCGCGAACTCCTGCGATCGCTTGATGGTGTCGGCCCAGGCCGCCGGCGTTGCCGGTTCGCCTGCGAAAAACGGCGCCACTTTCTGGAAATCGAAAGCGTAGTCCGACGCGAGCCGGCGGATCCACGGGAAGGTGCGGATGTCTACCGCCAGCGATGAGGCGGGGGCGGTTGAGACGTCGGCTGGCACTGCGCCGTACTGTCTCAAACGGTCGCTCACGCTGTCAACCGTCTGCCTTCGCGAGACGCCCTGGCGAGACGAGTCGCCTTCGCAATACGCTTCGGCTGGACAAGTCCGCCTCGCAAAAACGCTTCGGCGAGACAGGTCCGCTTCGCGACACGCTTCAGCGGGACAACTCGGTGATATCATTGCGCCTTGATTTGAACCAAGACGGGGCACTCTTCGACTCGAGGTTCGATGGCGGCGGACCTTTTCGGGACACACCCGAAGCCGGAGGCATTTCACTCGAATCCGCCCTCCACGATTTTGGCCCCTCGGCGCTTGACGATCTGATTCCGCGCCTCCGCGCGCTGGCCCGGACGCTCGATGCCGCCCACCAGGCGGGCGCCGTGCACGGCGCGCTTCATCCCAGCAGAGTCATCATCACGGACGACGCGACGACGCTCATCTCCGGAGATGGGTCGGCCGCTCCGTTCGTGGCGCCCGAGGTTGCCGACGGTGACGCTCCGACGCCGGCCGCCGATCAGTTTGCCCTCGCCGCTATCGCGTACCAATGGTTGTTCGGCCGCCCGGTGACCCGGTCCATCGGCGTGCGAAGCATGCCCGGCGTGGATCGCGGAGCGTTGACAAAGGCGTTCACGCGCGCGTTGTCACCCGAACCGTCGAATCGCTTCGCGTCGTGCGCAGCGTTTTGCGACGCCGTGGCGGAAGCCGCCGTCCCAGAACTGCCATTGTTGGCGCTCGACGATCGAGCGGCGGCCCCAGCGCTCCAGGCTCCGGAGGTTATTTTCGGGCAACTGAACCTTGCGGAGTTGCCGCCGATTGCAGATCCCGGATCCCGGATCCCGGATCCGATCCCCGCAATCGCCGCCACATTCACGCCACCGCCCGCGCAGCCTCAGCGATTTGGCGCCGTTGCGCTGATTCTGGCGACCATGGTTGGTGCGGTGGTTGGTTTTGCGGCCGGATACATGGCGCGCCCCCGGGCGCTCCAGACCAACGCGCCCCAAGCGTTTGCGACCGCTCCGGGCACGGAGAGGGAAGTGGCGCCGGCGGTGACCGTGCCTGAGGCGCCAGCACCAGCGGCACCTGCACCTGCACCGAAGAGCCAGGCTCCTCGGGCAGCCGGCAGGCTCCCGGTGCGTTCGACGCCGAGCCGAGTTGGGCAGCCGTCAACTGGCTCCGTCATGGTCGAGTCGCGTCCCGTCGGGGCAGCCATCCTCCTCAACGGCAGGCCGAGCGGAAACACCCCGCGCACGATTGGCGAGTTGCCGCCCGGGAGCTATCGCATCGTGTTGACGATGCCTGGTTTTCGGAACTTCACCACCACCGTGCGGGTGGTTGCCGGCGAGCGCGTCCGCGCCGCCGCCTCATTGACCGCACAGGAGCAGGAATGAACGCGATTCTCGCACTCGAAGACGGCACCTGGTTCCAGGGCGTGTCGGCCGGCGCCGCTGGACACACCGAGGGCGAGGTGGTGTTCAACACCAGCATGAGCGGCTATCAGGAAATCCTGACGGATCCCTCGTACGCCGGGCAGATCGTCACGATGACCGCGCCGCAGATTGGCAACTACGGCGTCGCCGGCACCGACGTGGAGTCGGAAAAGCCCCAGGTCGCAGGCTTCATCATGCGCGACCCGTCACCGGTGTCGAGCAACTGGCGCGCCGAAGGCACGCTGCGCGATTACCTGACCCGCCACAGCATTGTTGCGATCGGTGACATCGACACGCGGGCGCTCACCAGGCGCTTGCGGTCGGCCGGCGTGATGCGCGGCATGATTGCCACCGGTGCCATCGACCCCGCGGCGCTGGTGGAAAAGACGCGTCACGTGGCCCGCATGGAGGGCAGCGATCTCGTCAAGGACGTGACTTGCGGGCAGGCTTACGATTTCGAGACGTCACTGGCCGACGCGGTGACCGAAGCCAGTTATGGCGTGGTGCCGCTGCGGCGCGCGCGGCGGCCCTTGCGAGTGGCGGCCTACGACTTCGGCATCAAGCTGAACATCCTGCGCCGCCTCGCGGCGCACGGCTGCCAGGTGCGGGTGTTCCCGGCATCGACACCGGCGTCGGACGTGCTGGCGTGGAAGCCGGATGGCATTTTCCTGAGCAACGGCCCTGGTGATCCGGCGGCGGTGACCTACGCCATCGACAACATCAGGCAGATTGCGGACACCGGCGTGCCGACGTTCGGCATCTGCCTCGGCCACCAGTTGATGGGGCTGGCGCTTGGCGCCAAGACCTACAAGCTGAAGTTCGGGCATCGCGGCGGCAATCATCCGGTGAAGCAGTTGAGCTCCGGCGCGGTGGAGATCACCTCGCAGAATCACGGCTTCGCGGTGGATCCCGATTCGCTGCCGCCGAACGTCAAGGTGACGCACCTGAACTTGTACGACGGCACGGTGGAGGGCCTGCGCCACACCGACAAGCCGATGTTTTCCGTGCAGTACCATCCCGAAGCGTCCCCGGGCCCTCACGATGCGGACTATTTGTTCCAGGAGTTCCTGGACGAGATGGAAAAGTAAGTGCCGAAACGAACCGATATCAAGCGCGTCCTCGTGATTGGTTCCGGCCCGATTGTCATCGGGCAGGCGTGTGAATTCGACTACTCGGGCACGCAGGCCATCAAGGCGCTGAAGAGCGAGGGCCTGGAAGTCGTGCTCGTCAACAGCAACCCGGCGACGATCATGACGGACCCCGAGCTGTCGGATCGCACCTACGTCGAGCCGCTGACGCCGGAAGCGGTCGAGAGGATCATCGAGAAGGAGCGTCCCGACGCAATTCTGCCGACAGTGGGTGGCCAGACGGCGCTCAACCTTGCCGTGCAGCTCGACGAGCGCGGCATTCTTGAGAGGCACCATGTCGAGCTGATCGGCGCGCAGATTCCGGCGATCAAGGTCGCCGAGGATCGCCTGCTGTTCCGCGACGCGATGAAAGAGATCGGCGTCGAAGTGCCAGAGAGCGGTGTCGCCAAGGCACTGGAAGAGGCGCTCGATATCGTGGCGCGAACCGGCTTCCCGGCCATCATCCGGCCGTCCTTCACCATGGGCGGCGTCGGCGGCGGCATTGCCTACAACCTCGAGGAGTTCAAGGAGATTGCCGGCCGCGGCCTGCACCTGAGCCCGGTACACGAAATCCTGGTCGAGGAATCGGTGATCGGCTGGAAGGAGTTCGAGCTCGAAGTGATGCGCGACGGCGCGGACAACTTCGTGGTCATCTGCTCGATCGAGAACATCGACCCGATGGGCGTGCACACCGGCGACAGCATCACCATCGCCCCGGCACTGACGCTCACCGACAAGGAATACCAGCGGATGCGCGACTGGGGCCGCCGCATCATCCGGCGCGTCGGCGTCGAGACCGGCGGCTCGAACATCCAGTTTGCGATCAACCCGGATGACGGCCGGATGATCGTCATCGAGATGAACCCGCGCGTGTCGCGGTCGTCGGCGTTGGCGTCCAAGGCCACGGGGTTCCCGATCGCGAAGATTGCCGCCAAGCTGGCGCTCGGCTACCGGCTGGACGAGATCCCGAACGACATCACCCGCGTGACGCCGGCCTCCTTCGAGCCGACCATCGACTACATCGTCGTGAAGATCCCGCGCTGGAACTTCGAGAAGTTCCCCCAGGCGGATCGCACGCTGACGACGCAGATGAAGTCGGTGGGTGAGGCGATGGCCATCGGCCGCACCTTCAAGGAGGCGTTTCTGAAGGGCGTGCGCTCGCTCGAGCTGGGCAAGGAGGGCTTGCTGTTCCGCCGTCCGGCGCCAGAGGTCGGCGAGGATGCCCCGACGGCCTCCGAAGAGGACGAGGCCGCGCTGCGCCGCAAGCTGGTCGTCCCGAACGACCGCCGGATGTGGGCGCTGTTCCGCGCGCTCGACCTCGGGTGGGACATCGACAAGCTGCACGAGCTGACCAATATCGATCCGTGGTTCCTGCAGCAGTTCACGGAGATGGTGGAGCTGCGCAAGACGGCGGAGATGGTTGGGCTGCGCGACATGTCGTACGACCTGATGCGCACGCTGAAGCGCGCCGGGTTCGGCGACACGGAGCTGTCGGGCATTCTCGGGGTCGACGAGAGCGCCGTGCGCCAGAAGCGCCAGGAGCTGAAGCTGACGGCCGCCTTCAAGCGCATTGACACCTGCGCGGCGGAGTTCGAGTCATTCACGCCGTATCTCTACAGCAGCTTCGAGGATACGTGCGAAGCGGATCCCACCGACCAGCAGAAGGTGATCATCCTCGGCAGTGGACCCAATCGCATTGGCCAGGGCATCGAGTTCGACTACTGCTGCTGCCACGCGGTGTTTGGTTTCAAGGCCGAAGGCTTCGAAACCGTGATGATCAACTGCAACCCCGAGACCGTGTCGACCGACTACGACACCGCGGACCGCCTGTATTTCGAGCCGCTCACGTTCGAAGACGTGATGGCGGTGATCGAGCGTGAGCGGCAAGGCAACCTCGACGTGTCGTGCGTGGTGCAGTTCGGCGGCCAGACGCCGCTGAAGCTGGCGCTGGCGCTGCAGGAAGCGGGCGTCACGATTCTCGGCACGTCGCCTGACTCGATCGACCTCGCCGAGGATCGCCAGCGGTTCACCCAGCTGCTGTGGGATCTCGGCATTCCGCAGCCCGCCAGCGGCACGGCGACGTCGAAGAACGAGGCGCGCGGTGTCGCGGCGCAGGTGGGCTTCCCGGCGGTGGTGCGGCCCTCGTACGTGCTCGGCGGCCGCGCGATGGCGATTGTCTACGACGTGGCCACGCTTGATCGCTACATGGCGAGCGCGGTCGATGTGTCGCACGATCGGCCGATCCTGATCGATCGCTTTTTGGACAACGCCAAGGAGATTGACGTCGATTGCGTCGCCGACAAAACCGGCGCGGTGGTGATCGGCGGCATCATGGAGCACATCGAGGAGGCCGGCATTCACTCGGGCGACAGCTCGTGCGTGGTGCCGCCGCCGTACCTCGGCGACCGTCACGTGGCGACGATTCGCGACTACACGCGGCGCATCGCCAGGGCGTTGAAGGTGGTCGGCTTGATGAACGTGCAATATGCCATCAAGGACGACACGGTCTATGTGCTCGAAGTGAACCCGCGCGCGTCGCGCACGGTGCCGTACCTGTCGAAGGCCAACGGCCTGCCGCTGGCGCAGATCGCCGCCCGCGTGATGTCCGGCAAGTCCCTGTCGGACCTGGGCGTGACGGACGATCTCACGCCGGCGGGAGTCTTTGTGAAGAGCCCGGTGTTCCCGTTCGTGCGCTTCCCGGGCGTCGACACCATCCTTGGGCCGGAAATGAAGTCGACCGGCGAGGTGATGGGGGGCGCCGACAGTTTCGGCATGGCGTTCATCAAGGCGATGCTCGGCGCCGGTCAGCGGCTGCCGGAGCAGGGCGCCGTGTGCCTTACGGTCAATAACGAGGACAAGAACGAGGTCCTGCCGATCGCGCAGGGCCTGGCTGAGCTCGGCTTCCAGATCATCGGCACGCGCGGCACGGCCGCCTATCTGCGCGCGCACGGCGTGGACTGCTCCGTGGTGTTCAAGGTCAACGAAGGCCGGCCGAGCCTGGCCGACGAGATCGTCAACCGGAAGATCTCGATGGTCATCAACACCCCGCACGGGCGCGAATCGTTCTTCGACGACAAGGCCGTGCGGCGCGCGGCGATGATGGCCGGCGTGCCGTGCATCACGACCATCACCGGCGCGGCCGCGGCGCTGGAGGCGATTCGTGCGTTGAAGACCGAGGGTCTCGATGTGCGGGCGCTGCAGGACTACTACGCGGCGGTCGCGGCCAGCCCATGAAAATCCGCCACCGAGACACGAGGGCACGGAGCGGCTCTTGACAACCCCCGTGCTGCTTGACCGCACTGGTATTTTCCAGAATAGCCTCCGTGCCTTCGTGTCTCCGTGGCGCACTTTTTGAAACGGCCTCCGCACAGCCGGGTCGCGAAATCTGCGACCTTGGCATAGCACTTCACTGAATTCGGCCCGTTTCCCGCTGTTCCCGTGTTTGCAGGAAGAGCGGGTATGTCGACCTCACTCCTCTTCGCCATTACCACCACCGCCGGCGTGGCCGCCGGCGTCTTCCTCGATGCTTCGCTCGCCAGGCCCGCGCAGTGGTGCGTGGCCCTGTTCGTGCTGGCGTCGTTTCTGTGCGCGGCCAAGGGGCATCTCGGCTTCGCACGGCTTGGCATTGCGGGGGCGTTCTTGCCGCTGTGCCTGCTGATCGCCAGTGGCGCCGAGCATCGCGCCCTGCATCCGCCGTTGCGCCAGTTTCTGGAAGACCGCATCGGCGGATTCGCGATGGACAGCCGCGATGTGGAGAGGAGGGAGGTCCCAGTTGAGATCGAAGGGCGGTTGATGGCCGATGCGTTCCTCACCGGCACGGGGGCGTCGCTGCGACTGCGCGTCGAGCGAGCGTCTGCCGGAGCATGCCTCGAGCCGGCCGAGGGCGGCGTATCGCTTACCGTGCAGGGCGTGCTTGCCGCCAGCCAGGTCACCGAATGGCGGGCGGGCCGGACCATTCGCGCGACCGCGATTCTGCGCCGGCCCGCGAGGTACTTGAACGACGGCGTGCCCGATTTCGAACGGATGATGGCGCGGCGGGGGATAGCGCTGATTGGCACGGTGAAAAGCGCGGCCCTCGTGCAGCGTGTGGCCGAAGGGACGTGGATGGATGAAGCCGCGGCGTCGATTCGTGGCGCGGTTCGGCGCGCGATCGATCGGCACGTGGCGCCGCGGCATCCGCAATCGGCCGCGATTGCCGTGGCCATCCTGATCGGGGATCGCGGGTCCCTGGATCCGATCGTCGAACAGCGACTCCAGGAGGCGGGGACATATCACGTGATCGCGATCTCGGGCGGCAACATTGCCATTCTCGCCGGCCTGATTTCGGGCCTCCTTTGGGTGCTGAAGATTCGCGACGGGTGGGCCGCTGGAGCGGCCATTGCGCTGCTGGCTGCTTACGCGTTCATTGCCGGCGGCGGGCCGTCGGTCGTCAGGGCGACGGTCATGGCGGTGATCTACCTCGGCCTGCGAACCATCGATCAACGGACGGCGCCGCAGCATGCGATGGCAGTGACGCTGGTCGCCGTGCTGATGGCGTCGCCGCTGTCGATTGCCGATGTGGGACTGTGGCTCACCTTCGGGGCGACGGCGGCGCTTGTGGTCGCAGCAGCGCGGGTACTTCTGCCGGCGCCACTGTGGCTGAAAGTGCCGGCGGCGATCATCATCGCCTCGCTGGCCGTCGAAATCGTGCTCCTGCCCATCGTCGCATACGTGTTCCAGCGCGTGACGATCGCGGGGTTGCCCGTCAACGTGGTGGCGATTCCGTCAATGGCGGTCGTGCAGGTTGCGGCGATGATTACGGCGGCTGCGGACGCGGTTGGCCTTGACGGCCTGGCACGCGTCGCAGGCTGGACGACTCACATCGGCGTGCGTGGGTTGCTTGACAGCGCGCGGCTGGTGGACGTTGCGCCGTGGCTGACGTGGCGTGTGCCGTCTCCGGACTGGTGGCTGGTCCTGATGTATTTCTGGTCGCTGGTGGTCGCGCTGTTCGCGCCGCTGAAGCGCTGGCGCCAATCGTGTCGCGTCACCGCAGCGGTCCTGCTGTGCGTCATCGCGTTCGCCCCGCATACCTGGGCACGCACCTTCGGCGATGGACAACTGCATCTCACGATGATCGACGTCGGGCAGGGCGATGCGATGCTGGTCACCCTGCCGAACGGCCGGACGCTGCTGGTGGATGCCGGCGGGGTGTCGCCGGGCGGCGAGTTCGACATTGGCGACCGCGTGATTGGCCCCGCGCTCCGAGCGCGGGGAATCACGACACTCGACTACCTCGCCATCACCCACGGCGATCCCGATCACATTGGCGGTGCCGCGTCGATCGTTCGCGACTTTGCCCCGCGCGAGATCTGGTATGGCACCTACGTCAACAACCATCAGCCGTCCATCGCGCTGCAGGCGCTGGCGTCGCGAACACGTTCGGCCTGGCGATGGTTGCAACGTGGCGAGCGCATGGACATCGGGGGTGTCGAATTGCGTGTCCACCATCCGGCACCGGAGGACTGGCAGCGCCAGAAGGTGCGCAACGACGATTCGCTGGTGATGGAGCTGCGCTACGGGCAGGTGTCGATGCTGCTCACCGGCGACATCGGCCGCGACGTGGAGCAGGCGCTGTTGCCCGCGCTCGATCTGCTCCCGGTCGTCGTCTTGAAGTCACCGCATCACGGCAGCGGCACCTCCAGCTCGGAAGACTTCGTCCGCACGCTGAAGCCGCGCATTGTCCTGATTGGCTGTGGCCGCGGCAATCCGCACGGGCACCCGGTCGATCCCGTGATGGCCAGATATGCGGCCGCCGGAGCCGCGGTGTATCGCACGGACCTGCACGGGCAGATTCGCGTGTCGACCGATGGCGTGACGGTCTCGGTCAAGGCATTCGCCAGGTGAGGTCTGCGCCACGCAGGCACGGAAGCGCGGAGAACCCAATTCTTATCACCCTGCGCACGCCGCAGCGCGCGATGGCAGGGCCGACGTCGGCGTCGCCAGTAGTGTGGGAACGAGTCGATTGACGACCCGATCGCCCGACAGCCCGACAGCCTGCTAGGTGCGTGATTTTGCAATCCGCCAGTGCGCTTCGAGTTGATCGAGCGTCAGGTCGCGGAACGTTCTGCCGCCGGCGATGACCTGGCGTTCGAGGTCGTCGAAGCGGCGGTGGAACTTGTCGTTGGCGACGCGCAGCGCGGCTTCCGGCTCGATGCCCAGCTTGCGCGCCACGTTGACGAGCGAGAACAGCAGGTCGCCGAATTCTTCTTCCGCTTCGCGCGACTTGCCGCCGCCGGCGGCGACGGCGTCACGCAGTTCGCGGATCTCTTCCTCGGCCTTGTCGATCACATCGTCTGTCTTCACCCAGTCGAAGCCGACCTGTGCGGCCCTGGTGCCGAGTTCATAGGCGCGGAGCAGTGACGGCATCGACCGTGGCACGCCGCTCAGCACGGTCTTCTCGGGCTCGCCGGCGTCCTTGCGTGCATCCTTTCTCTCCTGGGCCTTAATCTCCTCCCACTGCTGCTTGACCTGTTGTGGCGTCAGCGACGCCTGGCCGTCGGGATCGAAGATGTGGGGGTGGCGGCGAATCAGCTTCTCGGCGATCGAGGCGATCGAATCGGCGATGCTGAAGCGGCCCTCCTCCTCGCAGATTCGCGCCAGGAACACCGCCTCGAACAGGAAGTCGCCCAGCTCGTGCTTCAGCGCGTCGTGGTCGCCGCGATCGAGGGCGTCGA
>Ga0194132_10000169_pt1 | contig 127337 bp, 106 predicted proteins | sample TA2KigOf80mmetaG_FD_148612 | JGI IMG/M metagenome (GOLD analysis project Ga0194132, IMG submission 148612) | Freshwater microbial communities from Lake Tanganyika, Tanzania - TA2015054 Kigoma Offshore 80m | ecosystem: Environmental > Aquatic > Freshwater > Lake | place: Tanzania: Lake... | reverse complement strand
GGCACGGACTGCTCCGAGGAGACGTTCAGCAAGTTCCGCGAATGGCTCGAACCTCGGAAGCCTGTTGTCTTCGTCTCGGACAACCCGGCCTACGACTTCCAGTGGATCAACTTCTACTTCTGGCGTTATTTCGGCGAGAACCCGTTCGGGCACTCCGGCCGGCGTATCGCCGACCTCTATGCCGGGCTGGTGGGCGACTTCCGCAGCACGCAGAAGTGGAAGCGCCTGCGGCGAACCAAGCACGATCATCATCCCGTCCACGACGCGCTCGGCAACGCTGAGGCGCTCATCCGGATGCTCGACGGGGAGAGGTGAGCGAAGCAGGACGCTCCAACACGCCAAATGCGGATCGTCGCCCTCAGCGACCAGCACGGGTTTCTTCCAGACATCCCACCGTGCGATCTCTTGATCGTGGCCGGTGACGTGTGCCCGGACCGCTTCGGACCGTTCATGGCCGTCCACGATCCGCATCAGCAGCGGGCGTGGTTCGATCGAGAGGTCCGACCGTGGCTGGCGGCTGCGCCCGCCACGCACAAGCTCCTGACATGGGGAAACCACGATTGGTGTGGGCAGGCTTGCAGCTTTCTCTCGAACTCGCCGGCGCATGCGCGCTCGGCGAACCTTCAGATCCTCGTGGACGAGGCGACTACGATACCGTGCTCAGATGGCACGAAGAGACACATGTCCGTGTGGGCGACGCCGTGGTCAAACAGGTTCATGCGCTGGGCGTTCATGAAGAAACCGAGCGAGCTCGAGGCCGTGTACGCGGCAATTCCTGAAGGCATCGACATCCTCGTGTCGCATCAGCCGCCGCTGTACTACGGGGACCGCACGTTCAACCTTGACGCTGGCCGCGTCGAGCACGTTGGAAGCCGCGAGCTGCTGGACGCGGTCGAGCGAGTGCGGCCGCGGATCGTGGTCTGTGGACATGTGCACGGGGGCTTCGGCCGCTATGAACACCAGGGGATTCCGATCTACAACGTCAGCGTCGTCGATGAAGCGTACCGGCTCGTCCACGCGCCGACGATCATCGATCTGCCGGGTCTCTGAGCACGAGCCTGCGTTCAGCAATTCGCACTGTTCATTAATTCTGAACGCCGAGCTCTCTGACTCCTCAACGTGCTATACGGCGCGATATACGCGGTCGTTGTGCCATCGCAGGAAGTCGACGCTCGGCGCATCAGCCGCCGTCGCGGGAACGACCACTGAGGACCCGTGCAGCGGATAGTAAGATCGGCCGTTCTGATAGTCCTCCTTGAGCCGTGGACTGACCTCGAGTCGATACTCCGGTGTGATCGTCAGGTAGCCCTGATCGAACAGCCGGTGTAGATCGGCACGAAGCAAGACGCCGTTGCGGACGTCATGCGGACCATCCTTCGCATACGGTTGGATGTGGGAAGCCTCCAGTGCCGGCAATGAGTGCTCTTGCGTGGCAGCACACGCTCGACCGTACGCGTCCATGACGGCCACGCGGAAGATCCCCTGTCCCAGGCGCGGCGCAACGAGCTGTGGCGTTCCGTAACGCGGCGGGTCTTCGCGAACGAGCATCGGCTGCGTGGCCGCCGGATCTTGATGTCGCGGCCTGGTTCGAGCCAGGCACTCTTCCCAAATTCTCAAGCCTTCGCCCGTCGTCAGGTCGTATCGCTTGTGTCGCAGGTTCGCAGGCGGCCAATCGTGCGGACCCTTCACCCAGTCGTCAGGCTGGAAGAACGTCGGTTGCGCGAGCAGAATGCAGCCAATCTCGGTTGATGGCGATTGGGCGCGGTAGTCGATCCGGGCCAGGATGCCGCCGATCCGTTCGCTCATGGACTCGAGCGTCGGGCAACCGTTCTTTGCCCCAAAGGTTTCCCACGCGAGCCAGTCGGGTAAGCGTGAGTAGCGCGCGAAGAAGGCGAGCCCGCAGATGGCGTGGTCGTACCGCGCCTTGAGCTTGAAGAAGAACGGCGCTCCGACCTCGCCCCTGAACCCCCAGTGAGCCGATGGCGTCCAGAAGTTGACCTCGTCGAGGTCATCCTGGGCCAGGAGAAACCGATACCAGCCGTGATCGGTAATGGCGACAGTGCCGTTCATCCGCGGTCATAATACGCTCGCCTGGCTGGTCGCACAGAATGCGGTACTGGTGGGTCAATCAGAACCAAACGTACCGGGCCGAAGTCCGCGGGAGCTTCATGTGGTCGCCGAAGCGGAACGCGAACGGAGTCCGCAATCGGTTCTACGAGAACATGCGAGAAGTGTCGCCCGGCGACATCGTCTTCTCCTTCTGCGACACTCGCATCAAGGCGATCGGCGTCGTGACCGGTGGATCGCAGACCGGCCCAAAGCCTGACTTCGGCAGCGCCGGATTGAACTGGTCCAAGGAGGGCTGGTTCGTCCCTGTCGACTACTGCATCCTGAACCACCAGATCAGGCCGAAGGATCACGCGGGCATTCTTCGTCCCTTCCTGCCCGCCAAGTACTCGCCTCTCCAGGAGAGCGGAGACGGCCTGCAGTCCGTCTACCTCGCAGAAGTTCCACAGCCGCTCGCCGATGCTCTGATCGGCCTGATTGGCCAAGCCTACTGGGATGCGTACTCGACGATCGCCACGCTTCAAGTCGCTCCTGAGCCGACCGACGCCGAAGCCGTCGCGACAATCGACGCGACGATGACAGGGCCGACGTTCCGCGAGCAGATCGTGCGGTCAAGACGAGGCCAAGGAGTGTTCAGAGCCAACGTTCTGCTGCGTGAAGATGCCTGCCGCGTTACACACGTCAGCGAACCCAGACACCTCAAAGCCAGTCACATCAAGCCGTGGCGTGACGCGACGGACGCCGAGCGCCTCGACGGCGCCAACGGTCTGTTGCTGTCCCCCCACATCGATCATCTGTTCGACGAGGGCTACATCACGTTCTCGAGCAGCCAGGAGCTGGTGATCGTTCCGGAGGTTCGGGACAAGCTCCTCGACGCGTGGGGAATCGACGCCGGCGTTCGCGTTGGCGAGTTTTCGCGTGAGCAGAACGCCTACCTCGATTACCACCGTTCGAACGTGTTCAAGCAGTCCCTCCTGGAGTGACCGAACACCGCGGGGATGACGGTGTCGGGACAAGGAATCCAGTTACCGAGCGCGTCTGAACGCGAACTGCCTTTTCACAGTTGACCTAGCGTCCCCGTTTTGGATACGGTTGTTCCCGTCTTGGGAACAACTGCGGCGGCTCTCGATCCGGCAACTCTCCTATTCGGTCGCACGCGGCGGCGCGTACTCGGATGGCTGCTCGGCCATGCTGACGAAGCGTACTACCTCCGCGAATTGGTCAGGCACGTCGGCGGTGCCGTCGGCGCTGTTCAGCGGGAGCTGGAGCAGTTGACCGCTGCCGGTCTTGTGCGCCGCGAGGTTCGCGGCCATCAGGTCTATTTCCAAGCGAACCGGGACGCGGCAATCTTCCCCGAACTGCAAGGCCTCTTCGCGAAGACCACAGCTCCCGCCAAAGAGCCTTCGCGACCGAAGGTTCGTCGACGGAAGAGAGGCTGAACTCGATTAGTCCATGGCCATCAAGAAATCGGATCTCTACGCGTCAATTTGGGCATCGTGCGACGAGCTGCGTGGCGGTATGGACGCCAGTCAGTACAAGGACTACGTCCTGTTCATGCTGTTCATCAAGTACATCACCGACAAGTACGGCAACAGCGCCGACTTCGCCCCACCTGTCAACATCCCGAAAGGCGCGAGCTTCACGGACATGGTCGCGCTGAAGGGAAAGAGCGACATCGGCGACAGGATCAATACCCAGATCATCCAGCCGCTGATCGACGCAAATGAGCGACTCGCGCGCAGCGACTTTCCCAACTTCAACGATCCCGACAAGCTCGGCGAGGGTTCCGCGCTGGTTGAGCGCCTGTCCAACCTGATCGGCATCTTCCAGAACCCTGCACTCGACTTCTCGCAGAACCGCGCCGAGCACGACGACATCCTCGGCGACGCCTACGAGTACTTGATGCGGCACTTCGCCACCGAAAGTGGCAAGAGCAAGGGTCAATTCTACACGCCGGCCGAAGTGAGCCGCGTCATCGCGCAGGTGATCGGCATCTCGTCGCAGAACACGAAGGCATCGACCACGGCCTACGACCCGACCTGCGGCTCGGGCTCGTTGTTGCTGAAAGTCGCAGCGCAGTCCGGCAAGCACATCACGCTCGAAGGGCAAGAGAAGGACGTGACCACGGCGGGCCTCGCCCGCATGAACATGATCCTGCACGATTTCCCCACGGCCAACATCCTCTCGGGCAACACGCTTGCCGCGCCCAAGTTCAAGGATGGCGAGCAGCTCCGCACTTACAACTACGTCGTCGCCAATCCGCCTTTCTACGACAAGACATGGAGCACCGGGCTGACCCTCGGCGAGAGTGGCAAAGGCGACAGGTATCAGCGCTTCTCCTGGGGTGTGCCGCCGGCCAAACAAGGCGACTACGCCTACCTGCTGCACATCATCCGTTCGATGAAGAGCAGCGGCAAGGCGGCCTGCATCCTGCCGCACGGTGTCCTTTTTCGCGGCAATGCGGAGGCTGTACTTCGCCAGCAGCTCGTACGTTCCGGAATCCTCAAAGGCATAATCGGCCTGCCTCCAAACCTTTTCTACGGCACCGGCATTCCGGCTTGCATTCTGGTACTCGACAAGGAGAACGCCGCCGCGCGCAAGGGCGTGTTCATGATCGACGCTTCCAAGGGCTTCATCAAGGACGGCAACAAGAACCGTCTGCGTGAGCAGGACATCCACCGCATCGTCGACACCTTCACGAAGCAGGCCGACGTGACGCGCTACGCGCGGACAGTGCCGTTCGATGAAATCGCCGATCCGAAGAACGACTTCAACCTCAACCTGCCGCGCTACATCGACTCGACGACCGCAGAGGATTTGCAGGACATTGACGGCCACTTGCGTGGCGGCATCCCGGACCGCGATCTCGATGCGCTCGCCGCGTACTGGCTGGTGCTTCCCAGCGTGCGTGCTGCCCTGTTCGAGTCCGCAGGTCGTACTGGCTACGGCCGTGTGAAGCTGCCGATCACCGAAGTGAAGTCCGCTATCCTCGGCCACGCAGAGTTCGCAGCCTTTCAGAAGGCGGCCACGAAGCATTTCGCCGATTGGCGCGTGGCCGCGACCGAGCACCTCACGGCGTTCGACAAGGACGGCCATCCCAAGGCGCTGATCCAGACGATCGCCGAGGCACTGCTTGCTGCCTTCCGGCCGGCGCCGCTGCTCGACGCCTACGACATCTACCAGGACCTGATGGACTACTGGGCCGAGACGATGCAGGACGATGCCTATCTCGTAGCCGCCGACGGCTGGGTGAAGGGCGCGCAGCCGAGGGAGATTTTCCAGGTCAAGAACAAGGACAACAAGCTCGCTTGGCCTGAACCGCACGACTACCTGAAGGGAAGACGTCGCTTCAAGGGTGATCTCGTTCCGGCGCCCATTCTTGTCGCTCGGTACTTCGCTTCCGAACGCGATGCCATCGAGGCGCTCGACAACTATCTCGCGGCGCTCGAGCAGCGACTCGACGAAATGCGCGAGGAGAACAATGGCGAAGAGGGACTGCTGGTCGAGGTCATCGAAGGCGAGGGCGACAAGGACAAGATCACTGCGAAGGCGGTGAAGGCGCGGCTCAAGGAGATCGGTGACGACCCGCTCTACGCTGACGAGCGCGCCGCGCTTGAGGCATACGCTGTACTGCTCGAACAACAGACCGAAGCCAAAGCCAAACGCAAGACCGCACAGGAGGATCTGGACAAGAAGCTCGACGCCAAGTACCTGAAGCTCACGAAAGAAGAGATCAAGACGCTCGTGGTGGACGACAAGTGGATGGCACGTCTGTCCGGTGCCGTGCAAGGCGAGCTGGATCGCGTATCCCAGACTCTGACTGGACGCATCCGCGAACTCGCCGAGCGCTACGCTACGACGCTACCGACGCTCGTTGACGAAGTGCGGACGCTCGCCGCGCGTGTTGATGAGCATTTGAAGCGCATGAGTGCGTCATGGACGTGAAAGCCGGATACAAGCAGACCGACATCGGCGTCGTCCCGAGAGAGTGGGAGGTGTGTTGCCTTCAGGACATCTGCAAGGAAACCATCACGTACGGCATCGTCCAGTGTGGGCCTCACATAAGGAATGGCGTCCCTTACGTTCGTGTATCCGACATGGATAAGCCACAACTCGACGTTGAGCAAATGCTTCGAACGTCGCCAGCGATCGCAGCACGGTTTTCACGTTCGAGAGTGCAGGAGGGTGACCTCATTTACGCACTTCGAGGACGGCTGGGGGAAGTTCGCAAGGTCGGCTCGGACGTCTCTGGTGCGAATTTGACACAAGGAACAGCAAGACTGTCCCCGGGGGAGAGTGTCGTCAGCGACTACTTCCAGTGGGCGATGCGCAGTTCTCGCGTGGTGAGGCAAGCAGAGATTGAAGCAAAGGGGACTACGTTTCGCGAGATTACCCTTGCGGACCTGCGACGCATTCGCATCCCAATTCCACCGCACCCCGAACAACATGCCATTGCGACGGCCTTGAGCGATGTGGATCTGTTGCTGGAGGGAGTGACGCGGCTCATCGCAAAGAAGCGCGACATCAAGCAGGCCGCCATGCAGCAGCTCCTCACCGGTCAGACTCGTCTCCCCGGTTTCCATAGGGAATGGGAGGCGAAGCGTTTGGGAGATCACGTCACGTTCTTACGCAACGGCGTGAATGCTCGGGCAGAGCTGACGTTAGATGGTCGAGTGAAGTATCTGCATTACGGCGACGTGCATGCGTGCACAAGCGTTGTGGTTGCGCCTGATGCCCTGCCAAGTCTTCCATCCGAGAAGGCGACAACGCTCGACCGATTGCGTGATGGCGATCTGATATTCGCGGATGCGTCTGAAGACCTGACGGGCGTGAGCAAGTCGGTGGAGATGTGCTGCGTTGGAAGCACTGCAGTCGTAGCCGGCCTTCATACGATTGCGGCCCGATTTGACAAGAACGTGCTCGCCGACGGCTTCAAGGCATACCTGCAATTCAGTCCGCTGTTTGCCAGCCGGCTTCGGCGACTCGCGGCTGGCACGAAGGTGTACGCCACCAATCGTGCACACATTGCCAGCGTCGAGATGTATTTGCCTGGAGTCGATGAGCAAATCGCGATCGCGTCGGTCTTTAACGATATGAACGCCGAGATTGAAGCCCTCGAAGCCCGCCGCGCAAAAACTCGCGCCCTCAAGCAGGCGATGATGCAGGAGCTGCTCACTGGAAGGACACGCCTCGTATGAAGATCTCCACGGTCCTCGACCACATCGACAGCGGGCATATGGCGTTGCCCGAGTTCCAGCGAGGGTATGTCTGGAATCGCGACCAGGTGCGCGGACTGTTCGACTCGCTCTATCGTCGTCATCCGGTGGGCGGACTGCTGGTCTGGGCCACCGAATCGAAAACGGCAACGCATCGCGGAGACGGACCACTGGCGGCCGGCATTGTGAAGCTGCTGCTGGACGGCCAGCAGCGAATGACGTCCCTGTATGGCGTCGTTCGCGGCAAGCCGCCGAAGTTCTTTGACGGCAACGCCCAGGCCTTCACCGGACTCCGTTTCCATCTCGAAGGCGAGAACTTCGAGTTCTACCAACCGCTCAAGATGAAGGACGATCCGCTCTGGATCGACGTGACCGCGCTGATGCAGCAGGGCACATCGGGGTTGGGCGCGTCCGTCACCCGATTGTCAGCTCAACCTCAACTGAGCGCAAAGGTTGGCGAATACGTCGCGCGCCTCAGTCGGCTGCTTGGCATTACGGATGTTGACCTGCACATCGAAGAGGTCACCGGCGTCGACAAGTCGCTCGACGTGGTGGTCGACATCTTCAATCGCGTGAACAGCGGTGGCACCAAGCTCTCCAAGGGCGATCTTGCGCTGGCCAAAATCTGCGCCGAATGGCCCGAAGGGCGCGACGCGATGAAGGCCAAGCTCAAAGAGTGGACGAAAGCCGACTATCACTTCACGCTCGACTGGCTGCTGCGGTCGGTGAACACGGTGCTGACCGGTGAGGCGAAATTTCAGCACCTGCACGAGAAAACGTCGACGGAAGTGCAGGAAGCACTGGCTCGAACAGTGAAACACATCGAGACCAGCCTCAATCTGATCGGAGGACGCCTGGGCCTCGATCACGACCAGGTATTCTTCGGGCGGTTTGGCGTGCCAGTGATGGCCCGTTACCTCGATCAGCGGCAGGCGAAAAAGCTCGGCTCGATGGGCGAGCAGGAACGAGACAAGCTGCTGTTTTGGTTCGTGCAGGCAGCGATGTGGGGGCGCTTTTCAGGTTCAACCGAGTCGTTTATCGACCAGGACCTGGCCGCTCTGGAGGGCGCCGATGGTGGTCTCGACAAGCTCCTGGAGCAACTGCGGCTCTGGCACGGCGGCCTGCGTGCGGAACCGGGACACTTCACGGGGTGGAGCCTCGGCGCGCGCTTTTATCCAGTGCTGTACCTGCTGACGCGGATGGGTGGGTCCCGCGACTGGGGCACAGGGCTGCCGCTCAAGGCCAGTCTGCTCGGCAAAATGAGCCGATTGGAAGTGCATCACATTTTTCCCAAGGCCCAGCTATACAAACGCAAGTACAAGAAACCGGAAGTCAATGCGCTCGCAAACTTCTGCTTTCTGACGAAGGATACGAATCTCCAGATCACGGATCGGTTACCAGAGGAGTACTTCGCCGAAGTGGAGGCCGCCCACAAGGGTGCGCTGGCCTCGCAGTGGATCCCCGACGATCCGTCGCTGTGGAGGATCGACAGGTTCCCCGACTTCCTCGAGGCCAGGAAGGTGTTGCTGGCAGCGGAACTCAACCGCCGCATGGAGGAACTGCTTCACGGTGACGTCCGTTGGCTGGCCGGCGCGCCCGCGGCAACGCCAGCTGCCACAGCCATCGGCAGCGGAATCAGCAGCGAAGAGGAAGAGGCCAAGCTGGAGGAGCTAAACGCCTGGATCGAGGGGCAAGGCCTTCCGCGTGGGGTGATGGGGTACGAACTCGCTGACGTGGAATCCGGTGACCAGCAGGCGGTTCTGGATCTCGCGTGGCCTAGCGGGATCCAGGAAGAACTGAGCCAGCCAGTGGCCGTGATGCTCAACGAGGAAGCGGCTACCGTCACGCTTGCCAGCCAAGCCGGCTTTCGGTGCTTCACCGACGGTCGCGCGTTTCGACGGTACGTGAAGACCGAAGTCCTCGCGGAGACCACGAATGCGTGAGCTCGTCTGCCGGATCATCGCAGGTCCGAATGGCGCGGGCAAAACCACTTTTGCACTGAAGTACTTGCCAGAGGTGGCGCCTGGCACCGCCTTCGTCAATGCCGACCTAATCGCCGCAGGGCTCTCACCGCTGGCCCCCGAGAAGCAGTTGGTCGCCGCAGGTCGTTTGTTTCTCCAGCAGATTGAGCATCAGGTTGTCGAAGGCCGCGATTTCGCTTTCGAAACTACGTTGTCTGGGCGCAGGGATCAGCGCCTCATTCGGCGCCTTCGTTCGGCGGGCTGGCGCGTGGAATTGCTCTATCTCGCCCTCCCGAGCGTCGAGTTGTCCCGGCTTCGCGTCGCCGAGCGAGTGGCACACGGGGGGCATTCCATCGCGCCGGCTGACATCGTCCGGCGCTTTCCGCGCAGCCTGCGAAATCTTCTCGATGTGTACGCCGGCGCGGTGGACCATGCGCGCTGCTTTCTGAACAGCGGGCCGTCCCCGGACATTGTGTTCGTTCAGGATGGCGACGAACGCACGATACTCAATCGGACGTTATACGACCAACTCGTAAAAGAGGCCAATCCATGAGCACCCTGTCTGCCGACGATCAGCGCGCCCTTGATGCCCTGCGCAGCGCTGTCGCCGAGGCGTTGGAGCGGAAGCGCCGTCTCGGCCAGTACGCGGTCATTTGGCGCAATGGTCAGGCCGTGAGAATCGAGCCCGAACACGATGCCGCTTCGGAGCATTCCGTACAGCCCGAGAGCCGTGGCTGAGACGCCCCGCTCCGAACGCAAAACGCAGAATCTGGTGGTAGCCTTGTTTACGGACAAGGCACGGCCGGACCATCTCGGCTACCGGTACCTCGGCGAGTGGAACCAGCGCGCGAACAATCGGCCCATCGAGACAGATATTCTTCGCAAAAATCTGACGGAGCGCGGCTACTCCGCCGCGCACATCTCCGCCGCACTTCAGAAGCTGGAGAGTGCCGCCGACGCGACCGGCATCACGCTCTACCAGGCGAACCTGCGCACGTACCAGCTCCTGCGCTATCCGGTAAGAGTACAGGTCGCTGCCGGCCAGCCGCATGACGATGTGGATCTCATCGACTGGGTGCACCCGGAGATGAACGACTTCGCGCTGGCCGAGGAGGTGACGCTCAAGGGCGGTTACCAGAGGCGGCCGGACATCGTGCTTTACGTGAACGGGATCGCCGTCGCCGTGATCGAGCTCAAACGCAGTTCGGTGGAACTGGCTGACGGCGTCCGTCAGCTTATTACCAACCAGGAGGAGATTTTCAACAAGGGCTTCTTCAGCACGGCGCAACTCGTGCTGGCGGGCAGCGATTCGCAGGGATTGCGCTACGGCACCGCCGGCACGCCCGAGCAGTTCTTCGTGCAGTGGAAGGATGAAGCCCCAACCGAAACGACGTCCGCAGCGGCGGCTCCGCAGGCCGGAGCCTTGCTCGACCGGCCGCTGGCGCAGCTCTGTAACAAGGCGCGGCTCCTCGACCTGATCCGCAACTTCATGATCTTCGACGCCGGTCAGAAGAAGGTGCCACGGCCGCACCAGTTCTTCGGCGTGAAGGCGGCGCAGGAACGCATTGCGAAGCGCGCGGGCGGCGTCATCTGGCACACCCAGGGCAGCGGCAAGAGCATCCTGATGGTGCTCATCGCCAAGTGGCTGCTCGAGCATGACCCCGAAGCGCGCATCCTGGTCGTGACCGACCGCGACGAATTGGACAAGCAGATCGAGGGCGTGATGAAGAACGCCGGGGTCATTGCCGCCGAGTCGCCCTCGCCGCGTATCACGTCCCGGGCCGAGTTCGTCCAGAAACTCGGTGCAGCCACGCCCCGACTGCTGTGTGCCTTGGTCCACAAATTCGATCCGGCCGACCTCAAGGGCGATCCGCCGCCGGTGTCGGGGCGCTTCTACGTGTTCGTGGACGAGTGCCACCGCACGCAGGGCGGCGACATGAACAAGCAGATGAAGCGCTGGCTGGAAGGCGCCATCTTCGTCGGCTTCACCGGCACTCCGCTCCTGCGCAAAGACAAGCTGATGACGCGAGACGTCTTCGGCACCTACATCCACACCTACAAGTTCCACGAGGGCGTCGCCGATGGGGTCATCCTGGATCTCAAGTACGAGGCCCGAGATGTCCCGCAGCGGCTGACGTCGCAGGCCGCCATCGATGCCTGGTTCGAGCGGAAGACGAAGGGGTTGAACAATTTTCAGAAGGCGATTGTCCGCAAGACGTGGGCAACGCTCGAAAAGCTGATGAGCGCCGGCGAGCGCAAGCAGCGCATCATCGCCGACATCATCGAGGATTTCAGCCTGAAGCCGCGGTTGAACAACGACCGAGGCACGGCGATTTTGGTGGCGGCGTCCATCTATGACGCCTGCCACTACTCTCGGCTATTCCAGAACACGAGCTTCGGCCAGTACTGCGGAATCATCACGTCGTACGAGCCGAACCACAACGCGATCTCGCGCGAACCGGCCACCAGCGACGAGCGCTACAAATTCGACACCTACACGCAGCACGTCCTCGTGAAGTACGGCCAGACGACAAAGCAGTACGAGGACGAGGCGAAGCGGCGCTTCATCGAGGAGCCAGCGAATCTGAAACTCCTGATTGTGGTCAGCAAGCTGCTGACCGGCTTCGACGCGCCGAGCTGCACGTACATTTACCTCGACAACGAGCTGCACGACCATAACTTGTTCCAGGCCATCTGCCGCACCAACCGTCTCGATGGCGACGACAAGGACTACGGCCATATCGTCGACTTCAAGGAGATGTTCGGCGAGGTCCAAGAGGCGATCGCCGTCTACAGCTCCGACGAACTGGACACAGACGAGGGCAGCGGGGGCGAGAACAACGTCCACCTCAAGAACTGGCTGGAGGAAGGCCGGAAGCGGCTCGACGAGTCCCGTGAAGCGCTTCGCTACATGTGCGAACCGGTGCCGCTGCCGCGCGAAGTAGAACAGTACCTCCACTACTTCTGCGGCGACGCCGCCAACCCGAACGCGCTGAACGAGACCGAGGCCTTGCGGATCTCCTTCTACAAGGCGGTCGCGGTGTTCGTGCGCGCCTTTGCCGCTGTCGCACAGGATCTCGCCGAAGCCGGATACTCCGAGGACGAGGCGGCGGCTCTGCAGAAGGACGTCGATTTCTATAGCGAGATCCGTTCGGCCATCAAGAAGCACTCGGGCGAGGAACTCGACGTCAAGCCGTATGAGGCGGACATGCGCCACCTCCTCAACACGTACATCCAGGCCGACCCTGCAGCCGACCTCGGAGCGTTGGGCGAGATGTCGCTGACGGAACTGATCGTCGAGACCGGCATCCACGACGCGATCGCCCGGAAGCTGAACGAAAAAGGCAAACTCTCCCGGAACGGCATCGCGGAGGGGATCATCAATAACGTCCGCAAGACGATCATCCGTGAGCAGCTCACCGATCCGCGGTTCTACGAGCAGATGTCGAAGCTCCTTGATGACCTGATCAAGCAGAACCGCGCCGACACGGCGGCCTACGAGGCCTTTCTGCGCAACGCCGAGGATTTGGTGAAGCGGCTTGCGGCCAAGCAGCCGGAGGCCGGTGTGCCTGCGGCCCTGCATGGCAACCGCGAGGCGACCGTCATCTACAACAACCTGACAAGGATCCTCTCGGCTGGGTGGAAGCGGGCTTCCAGGGTAGCCGAGACTCCGCCTGACGACGGAAGCGAGCGCGTCGAGTTGGCCTTGGAGATCGACCGCACCATTCGAGAGAGAGCGCCTGCGGGATGGAAGGGCGACCAGGCGCGCGAAGCGCAGGTACTGAACGCGCTGTTTCCGTTGCTCAATCGCGACCGCGACGTCACCATGGCGCTCTTCGAGCTCATTAAGAATCAGCCGGGCTATTGATGGCCGAGACGATCCATCTGGGCGAGATCGCCATCGCCGTGACGCGCAAGAATATCAAGCACGTCCACCTGTCTGTGTATCCGCCAGCAGGCCGCGTCACGCTGATCGCGCCGGCTGGCACCCGCTTGGAGGTGGCCCGCGCCTACGCGGTGTCCAGGCTCGGCTGGATCCGCGAACAGCAGACGAAGCTGCGAGGTCAGGCGAGGGAAACGCCGCGCCAGTTCATCGAGGGAGAGAGCCACTACCTCTGGGGACGGCGCTATTTGCTCTCGATCAGGGAGCAGGATGCGAAGCCTTCGGTTCGGCTCAGTCACCGTCGGCTCACGCTGACCGTGCGTCCCGGGACGAGCAGGGCCAAGCGCCAGGCGATCATGCACGAGTGGCACAAGTCACTCCTGCACGACGTCGTGCCCGGGTTGATCCGCAAATGGGAGCCGAAGCTGGGCGTCGAAGTGGCCGGCTACTTTCTACAGCGCATGAAGACCAAATGGGGCAGCTGCAATCATCGAGCGCGGCACATCCGTCTGAATACCGAGCTTGTGAAGAAACCGAAGGACCTGCTGGAGTACGTGGTCGTGCACGAGATGCTGCACTTGATCGCGCCGACCCACAGCGAGCAATTTCTCACGCTGATGACAAGACACTACCGGTCATGGCGCGAGGCTCGGGAGGAACTGAACGAGCTGCCGCTGACGGCGGAGGCATGGAACGAATAGGGTCGGCAAGACGTTGCTGCCTCCCGATTTCCCACCATCGCGCGATCAATTGCGCCGGTCCTCGCGGCGCGTGAGATTAGTTCACGCCTGGAGGCGTGGGCTGCGATCCCTCAGGGACGGGGACGGCCGTCATCAGATACCTATGCTCGACGAGTTCGGCGATCTCCCTGATCCTCCGGCTGTACGCATGATGAAATCTGGCTTGGCGGCCCAGCGTCCGAAGAGTCTCTAGCTCCTGTCGGAGATGATGTACGTCGAGGGCCCATCTCTCCAGCCAACGGAGCATTCCTGAGATGTAGACGTGATAGGGATACTCGTCCGTCGCGCCGGAGCGCTTGATCTGCTCCAGCAGTATTTCTTCAGCTTCATGCCGAAGTGCCAGTGCCTTTTCGCGCGACTCTACGTCACGTGACTCGCGTAGCGCGAGATGGGCCCTCGTCGTCAATACAAAAGGATGCCCGGGCATGAGCGATTCGGCGTAGGCAAGATGCGGGCGCGCGTTGGTCGCCTCACCAAACTCGATTTCGAGATTCGCAAACTGCAGCCAGAAGTGTCCGTCATTCTGAAAGTACCGGTCGACGGAGAGGTATATCGACCTAGCGAGCTCGATGTTCTCTGCAAAGCGCGAGAAGATACGCTTGTGATCTATGAGACGAACGAACAACCGCCACGACCTACTACTCCGGCCCTTTCCAGGATATATGTCGTGAGCGAGTGTGTTTAGAAGCCTGACGTACGCCTCTGCGACGTCTGTGCGCGACGCCAAGATGTTCACGATCAACTCGGCAATGATCGGATGCCTGGCTGGCACCTTTCCACCTTCATCTTCAATCAGCAAGCCACGAAGGTTGCGCCGCACAGTTACCAGTGCTTCGGCCGGGCCTTCTTCCGCACATGCAAGCAACTGTTCCCGGCTTAAGTCGATCAGCTCTGCAGTTGCCACAGCGGCGCACAGAAACAGAATGCGCGTCTCGCGACTGTCGATTTCGTTGAACTCATCCCGCACGATCTCGTCAAAGCCGTAACCCTGCGTCGCTTCACGCATAGCGACCAGGATCTGCTTCCTTGCGCGAACACGGAACTCGTTGACTCGCTGATCAGTCGACATGGACGCCAATCGACCAAGTTGTGCGTGCTCCTCTAACACCGCCAGCAGGCCCGTGATTTCGCTGTTCGACAGGTCTCCGAGCTCGAATATTCTGGCGTCGGTGCGGCCTTCGATTGCTTTCAATTGACGCTCGAAGACGTTCATTCGAGCGCCGAACACCAGGAGAGGTGGATTATCCAGGCGATTCACCTCTTCGATCAGCTTGTAGATGAGTGGGCCAAACAACTGTGCATTGTCGATGAAGAGAACCGATTGCCCGCCAACGACGCGAAGCGCTTGGACAATCGCAGCGATATCTGGGCGGTCGCTGCCTTCAGAGAAGAAGACTTCGCGTCCTTGCTGGCGGAGTGTCAGTGCCAACCGCATTAGAATCGTCGATTTGCCAGAACCGGCTGGACCGACCAGTCCAAAGACGCCAAGTGTCTGGGTTTTCGAAGACTCTTCAATCGCCTCGAGCAGTTGCCGTGTCACATCGCGCGCAGCGTCGAAACCGGAAACCAGATCTGCCCATCTCGGAGGCACGCCCAGAAAGTACGTTCTTTGTCGCCCCGGCTGCGGCGCCGGTGTCGGGACCCGTGGAAACTTCGTCAACAGCTCTTGGAGGACATCGCGGTCACGCGCGTGGAGCTTCTCGCCTCCGATCAGTTCAGCAGCCTCAGGCGCGATTGTTCGAAGTGTGGTTATCTGATCTGGGAAATCGTAGCGGTCTGCCACCCAGGCAAAGAACTCCGCACCTGTGGCGGCAACGTGGTGGATGTTCAGTTCCTTGAGCGTCGGTAGCTTCGCTGGCGAGATTGCGGGAGTCACCAAAAACGAGGCCGGGCGCTCCTCGGGATTTCTTCCTCTCGCGTGACGTGACTCAATAGCCTGCCAAAAGAGGGGCTCCCGAAGCTCACTTCCTACAAAAATCGTTGGGTGGAATGCGTAGTCTCGAACGAAATGGTCATACCACTGATCGAACTGTGCGGACCGACGAGCATACTCTCTGGTGGAGAACGTTAGTTGATCAGGTCGTCCAGGAAGCGAGCCATTCAGCTTGATGTACTGGATAGACCGAAGAAACTGGTCGCGATCATCGTAGTCATCCAGGACGGCATTGATAGCGTCTACTCCCCGTGGCCGGCCCACTTGAATGAACGACCGCTCGATCACGTCGTCGGCATTTGTGCCGTAGATTCGGTGCCAGAAGATTCGAGTGGGAATCTCGTACCAATGTGGCACATTCCTGGCGAGCAATCGATCTTCGAGGAAGCTCTTGAGATCGGCCATTGGCCTGCCCGATCGGAGCGCCGCCTCAAACATCTCGCTCAACGGTGTGCGATCGTATTCCCCGTCGTATCCGAGCCACCGCCACAATTCAGCCGCGAGTTGATCGCCCGCCGGAATCCGAGAACCGATGGCGTTACTGGCGTCCGCTGAGAAGCCGGCACCCACGAACAGCAGGCACTTGTTCGCGCGCAGTGCTCTAAAGAGGAAACTCTGATGGTTGTCGGTAAGCATTGGGTCCGGTTGCTCTAACACCTGGGAATCCCGCCAAGTCTAACCCCGGCTCAGCCAGACCGGAAGATCCCGGCGTGGTTGCAGACATCGGCGAATGGCACGGGCACACGGTTCATCGCCATCGCTCCGGTAATTGCCAAGGATCAGGGAGCGCGGCGGGCGGGTCAAGACCGCGCAGCGCCGAAGGGCAGTCTTGACGGGCCCGAAGCGCTCCGAACAATCGAGTACCGGAGCGACGGGAAGTCCTCGCTACTGCCTCCGGAATAGGGCTCCCGTCAACTCGATCGGCCTCGCGCCGTCCAGCGGGAGAATCGGCGTCTGCGCAAGGAACCGCATCAGCTCCTCGGGCGACTCTGGTTCTGGCCGCCGCGTACTCCCGACCTGCGCCATCAATGCGAAGTCGTTCAAGGTGCCCAGCAGGCTGCGATTCCTGGTCCGGCCGAACGCGATCTCCGACATCCGCGAGCGCTCGTCGGCGATGTCCGCGGCGGCGACGCCGACAAGGCCCAACACTTCGCACACGGCATCCGGAAACACCGAGGCCAACCGCTTGCCTTCGCGGATCGGAATTACCACCGGAAGTCGCGACCGTTCGCTGATGAAGAGCAGGTGCTGACGATGACCGAGTTGGAGGATGTTGCCATACCAGTCGCCCAGCCGCGTCGTGGACTCAACGGCGGGTAGGTTCTCGGCCTGGTTCAGGCGCGCGAGCAGCTTCTGTGTGCAACGAAGAACGAGCATCGGTTGGGCCTACGGTACGACACTGCGCGCGGACGATCATCACGACGTTGACCAGCGCGCACCCGGGTCAAGATCTCGGCGCGGACATGGTCACGCATCCGGTCACGATCTGAGCACACATCCGGGCCGTAACTTCCTGGCCAACTGTCACCAGACAAGTGGGCGTGAGCGACCCCGCCCGCAGGGGGCCGAACAGTGCCGAAGCGGGGTCGCTCACGCCCCCACTCCACTCCTTCCCCTCTCTTTCAGTGCGGCCCGGCCGGCATAACGCGCCGGCCTCTCCGTTGCCGACATCGCGCAACTGCTCGCTGTTCTGGCCGTTGTTGCGCATCTGTCGGGCGATTGTTGCGTCTGCATTGCTGGAGTGGTGGGGTGGACGTCACTTGGTACTTGGGGCTGATGAAGCGGAGCGCTGTCGGCTCCCCGTTCGGCTCCCCCTGTTGGTACTCAGCGGTCCTCACCCTTCCACGGATCGCCAGGAAGAAGGGTGACCAGGCGCTCTGAAATGAGTGCCTCGGCTGCAATTGGATCCCAGGCTTCGCCGGTCGCAAGAAGTGGGCTGAGGTCGGCTAGGAACGCGCCGTCGCGCATCTTGAATGCGAGGTTCTGCTCGACCTGCGCGCGGGTGATCGGGTGGCCGTCGCGGACCATGTATTCGAGGAACGCCGCGATGATCCGCTGTGGCTCCACGGGCAGGCGCGTGAGGGCGATCTCGAGGTCGAATAGGTCCCGCGCCTGCTTGCGCTGGTAGAGCGCACGGAGCTTCGTGCCCAGCAACTCGTCGAGCTCGTAGGTCTGGATGTCGCATGCGCCCTCGAACCACCGCGAGGCGACCTTGAACGGAGCCTTCTGGAGGCCGTAGAGCGCGAAGTGTTCACGGGTATTAGCCTCGACCTTGAGCCGCATCGGCACGGGCGACGCACCCTCCGCCGTGTAGCGGAAGTAGAACGTGATCCGCCCCTCGCCCTGCTTCCACTTCGGCTTGCCGAGCCAGGGCTCCAGCACGGCTCGCAGCGCGTTCATCATCGGCCCGGCAGGTTGCGCCGTGGTCTGCACGAGATCGATGTCTTCCGAGTACCGCGCTGGCGGCCGGAGCTGCAGCTTGGAGAGCGCCGTGCCGCCGCGCAGGGCAAGAGAATCGGCGAGCACCGGATGCCTGAAGATCTCCACCAGGGCACGGCTGATCACCAGGTCCTGCTCGACCTGCGCATCGTCGATCCACGGTGCCTCGGCACGCCACTCGGTGATGAAGTCGAACGGGATCACAGGTCGGGCTCCACACTCGCGTTGACCACGATCTTCCAGCCCTTGTCGTGAGCCCCGGAGCTGCTCTTGGCACCCGCCAGGAGGACCGCGGACTTGTGCGCGTGGGTCTGAACCCATTCCTTGAGCGGAGCGGCTTTCTCGGCCGCGTCGACACGCTCCAACACGTAGCCGAGACGCTGCGACCAGGCCGGCGGCGCGGTCTCGGCGACGGCCACCAGCTTGTCGGCGTCGAGCCGTTCGGCAAGCTCGCCGAGCACGGTAGCGACCTGGTTCAATCCACCGGCTCGATGCGGGTAGCCGACGAGGTCCAGGGCGGTCGCCTCGGGAGGGGAAATGAGGAGAGTTCCACGCGGAGTGTTGACGCTCTGAACGGGTACATCGCGGAGCCGCTTGCGGACGATGAAGGCGACGCGCACGCGGCCGCAGGTAAGTGGCCGACGAGCCCGTTCGAGGCAGACTTGGAACTCCTGCGGCTTCTGATGCGCGGCGCCGTGGTACTGCGCGGCGGTGAGGAGGCCGGCGTAATAGCGAAGGCCCAGGCGCTCCATCAGCGAGGGGATGAACTGCTCGGCAGGAAGGCAGCCAAGGGCGTGATACTCAGGCGGCACGACGACGTAGTAGCCGCGTGCCGGTGAGGAGACGAGTCCCTGCTGGGACAGCCGGTGGAGGGCCACCTTAGCCGCCTCCGCGGACACACCGAGGGCGTCCCGGGCGTCGGCGGAATTGAAGAAATAACGTCCCGACCGGGCGAGGCCCTCGACGTATTGCCGAGCGTTCTCGGCTCGTCCTTCCATGTGCATAAAGTAACAATTTTAGTTACTTTGCGCAAACGAAATGCCTGACTCGGCTGGCAACAATATAACGTCTCTGAGTACTATTGCCAGCCGAGCCAACCCTACTCTGCCGCAAGAAACGGCGTTCCCTACGCCACCCCCACCAGCGGCGCCAGGTGGCTGTAGGCGTGCGGCAGCACCAGCGGTTCGATGACGCCAGCCTCACGGAAAAGCGCGTCGCCGACCTGCGCCGCGACGGCCGGAAACACGTCGTCGCCCTTCGCGACCCAGAGCGGATAGAGCGCCGAGAACCCGAGGCCGGAGAATCGTCTCAGTCTCGCCCGGTGTGCGCGCTCGTCATCGTCGGACACCGCGTCCGGGTTGCCGCCGGCACGACGGGTTTCGTAGTACCAGCGGAGGTCGTCGCGAAACTGTCCGTCGAAACGCCAGCCCAGGTTTCGTCGCGCCTCATCGACGAAACGCATCCCGGGGGCGGTCATGTGGGCAGGGATGACGACGCGGAGGGTCCAGTTCGGAAGAGCAGCGAGGAACATGAGATGCCGCTCGAGGAAAGCCCGCAGCTCACGCTTGGCGTCCTGCGTCACTAGGCAGATCAAGATCCACCGGCCATCGGGATGGATGCCGATCGGTGCCTGGTCCGGAAAGTACCGCACCGGCTCATGATTCCCCTGCGGCGTCGTCATCTGCGGCAGCGAGTCCTTCACGATCGCTGTGAACGCCGAGACGTGTGTCATCTTCTGCTCGGCGGTTGCCAGCCAGACGAAGTCTGGCTCCTTCAGGATGACGTCGAGCAGCATGATGCGCTCGAGCGCCCGTGGTACGGTCGGCGGGCGCCGGAGACGGGACTCGGCATCGCCAATGGCCTCGTACAGCTCCCGATGGCGCACGTGGTAGATGCGCGCCCGCTTGCGCGCGCAGTCATAGGTCGAGACCCAACCGAGGCGTTCGAGTTTCGTGAAGAACCTCCGCGTCGTGTGGCCGAAGACCACGTTTGCGAACGCGGAGTACTGGCGCATGACGCAGACGCCGGAGTGACGCGCAACGAGCACGAGAAAGCGTGCCTGCCGCTCGGTGAATCCGCGCGAGATGATGGTGCCGACGGCGTCATCGAGATTCATCGCAACAACTCCTCCGCGAGCCTCGGATCGGGAGTACGGCGACCCGGTCCATTGGTGCTTGCGGTGATGGCGAAGCCGCCGCTGCCGCGCCGGCTGCCTCCGCCGCCGGCCCCTCGTGAGCCGACGACCCGCATGCCGGCGGCACTGTGGCGACTGAATCCGGATGACGCCTTCGCGGATGCGTGCGCGCCGCGGTAGTTCAGCGTCTCCACCTCGATGTCGCGCGTCTGTTCGCGGCCGTCGCGGTCCTCGTAGACGATGCGTGCGTCTGGAAACTGGACGTGACCGTCCTTTTCGGGGAGGTCGTGGTCCATCGCCCAGCGCGCGATCTCATCGGGTGAGCGATCGGGACGCCCGTCGCTGTCAGACTTGCCGCGGTTGTGCTCTTGAAGGAACTGCTGGTACTCGCGTTTCAGCTCGGTGTCGAGCATCACGCGATGGACGACCGCGCCGTCCTCGCGTAGACGTTGGGCCTCGCGCTCGTACGCCTGGTAGACCTTCGCGTCGTGAAGCAACTCCAGTGGGCGCTGAAGGCCGGAGTAGAAGTGCTGCTCGCGCTTGTGCCGGTTGCGCTCGAGGACGTCGCGGCCGCGCTCGGTGAGGACAACCAGCGCACGGCCGTCACGGATCGGAATGGTTCGCACGAGCTTCTGTTCACGCAGGTGGCGGAGTTCGCCGCTGCGTGGGTCGTAGGTTTGGCCGCGGCTGTCCCGGAGGTCGTCGGCGTGCACGACGCGGAACGCGCCGGCCGTCGCCAGCGCCCGCGATTCCGACCCGCGCAAGAGAACGCTGTGCTCGCGGAACCACACCCGCTCACGGTTCGGACCGCGCGGCAGATCGAGATCACGAGTGAACACGTCACGCGGCTCACGCGCGTCGCGTTCGAGTGGATCGGACGAGACGCCTCGACTGCCCTGGTTCAGCTCACGTCCTGATTCCTCCCTTCGAAGGTCGTCGCGGCGGTCGTCGTCGCGCGGGTCGTCATTCCAACGAGGATCGAAATCCATAGCCGTACCACCCTTTCGATGTGAATCGAGATGGCAGGCAACTGCAGGTCAGAATCTGTCGGTTGGTTCGAGCGTCAAGAAGAGGATCGTCAATGAGCGTTTGGCTGACAATTGGCTGACAATCGGTAGCGGCTCGCGGTTTCCTGCAGTTGCCAAAAATGGCGAATTTCCTAAGGAAAACGAGGGGCAGCGGTCTCTCGCTGCCCCCAGTTGTGTGGGTTCTTTCGCCTTGGGCGCAGGGGGTCGCTGGTTCGAATCCAGTCGCCCCGACCAATACAAACAGGGTCTATTCCGGAGACATGGGGTGACAGTCTCGGGCCGAACGGGTCTTCGATCGGCTCGAGTCCACACGTCTCGTCGTAGAAATACCACAGGTCGTACTCCATGAAGCTGACCAGCCCGACGTGCTCGGCGGTCTGCTCGAAGCCCACCTTCTGGCCGGCCAACACCTGACTGCGATTGATCTTGCGCCGCGGGTAGCAGATGCGGCCGCACCAGGTTACGACGGCCGTCCAATCGTGGAACGGATAGTCCAACTCCTCAGGCCGCGATAAGGCCGCGGAGGGGGGGCGCGGCTCGCGGGCGTCGCCATGTCGAGCGCCTGGTCGGGCCGCTCGCGATTGAACCGATCCACGAAGGTCTCGGAGCGTATCTGCTGCTGCAGCACGTTGTGCGCGCGGCGGGGCGGGTCGCCTCGGTCTTGAGGGTCAGGGCGCGCGACCTCGACTTTGGCGGTCGGGTACAGCGAATACTGTCCGTTGAGATTGAGGCGAACAAAAAGCGAATACAATGGGGTCGACACGCGGCACCGAAGCGGGGTCGCGTCATCAGTTCCGGTCGTGGCACATGCTAGCCAGTCCTTCCGAGCCGCTCTCGCAACTGGAGGTCCTGGTGATCGACTGCCAGGCCACAGCCGCGGCGCCGCGAGGGCATCTGCTTGAACTCGGCTGGGCCCAGGTCCGCAACCGAGTCACGCACCCCCATGCGTGCCTGATCGCCCTTCCGGATGGCGAGCACGTTCCGCCAGCTGTTTCGCGGATCACCGGCATCTCCACGCACATGATGCAGTCCGCTGTCGACGGACGCCATGCCTGGAGCGAGCTGTCGGATCACGCGGCGAGTCTGACGCAGCAGCCCGCGCCAACGGTCATCCATTTCGCTCGATTCGAGCAGCCGTTCCTTCGCACGTTGGCCGCCGGCGTGTTTCCGCTCGACGTGGTCTGCACGCGGGATATCGCCAGGCGCCTTCTCCCCGATCTTCCCCGCTGCAGCCTGCGCGCGCTCGCCGGATACTTCGGTCGCGCGGTTGGCGCGCTGCGCCGAAGCGCCGACCACGTCGAAGCGACGGCGTTCGTCTGGCAAGAGCTGGTCCGCCTGCTCGAGACGAAGGGCGTGTCCACGTGGAGCGCGCTCCACGACTGGCTCGCCGCACCCGTCGAGCCGACCCGCTCGCCACGGCGCGTGTGGCCGATGCCGCGCGACGTACGGCTTTCGCTGCCCCATGCGCCTGGCATCTATCGCATGCTTCGGACAGACGGTAGCGTCCTGTACGTCGGCAAGGCGGCCTCGCTTCATCATCGGGTCAACAGCTACTTTCGGAAGCAGAACGGCGTGCCCGAGCGGTTGCTCGAGATGCTGTCGCAGGCACGCGCGATCTCGTTCGACGTGACACCGAGTCCGCTCGAGGCCGCGCTCCTCGAGCCGGATGAAATCAAACGGCACCGACCGCCCTACAACGTCGCGCTCACGATTCAGGATCGCGCCTTGTGGTTCACGTCGCGAGATCTCAGTGCGCGTAGCCCAGAGCCGTCACCACACTGCCCGATCGGACCATTTCCTTCGGCCGAGACGCTCGATCGATTCGGGGCATTCTCTCGGGCGCAGCGCGCCGCTCTGGCGTCGGGTTCGCGGGGCCCGGATGACGGCACGTTCACCGCCGGTTACGACCGGCTCTGTGCAACGCATCCGGAACTGTCGCGCGTCGATCTCTCGGCACACGCGAAGCTGCTGCGGCTAGGCACACGCCTGTGGCGAGAAGGTCGGCGAGAGCGCGACGTCGATGAAGACGACACCAACGATGCGAATCCTGGATTGAGCAGATGGACTCCGGAGTTCGTGCAGGTGTCACTGGAGTGGCTGGCGTTGCGGGCGGCGCTTGCCCGACGCCGCGCAATATGGTTGACGCGGTTGTTCGATTCGAGTCTGGTGTGGCGCGAGTCCGTTGACAGTTGTGCGCGGCTCATGGTGATCGAGAACGGCGAGGTGGTGTTGCGCGAGGCAGTGGACACACACGCGACGCCGCCGATTCCGCCGGGTTACCGACGTCCAGTGGCCGCACGTCGTGGGGCCTTCACCCGCGCCTCCTTCGATCGTCTACGCGTCTTGACGACGGAGCTGAAGCGCCTGATTGGCGCGGGCGCGCCAGTGGCGCTGCGCCTGGGAGTCGGACCGGCACTCGGCGAGTCACGGCTCGCGTCTGCGCTGTGGTGGGTGTGATGCCTGGTTCCACAGCCACCATTCTCCACGCGGACCTCGATGCCTTCTATGCGTCGGTCGAACAGCTGCTCGACCCTCGCTTGCGCGGCAAGCCGATCGCGGTCGGCGGCGGCGTGGTGCTCGCGGCCTCCTACGAAGCGCGGGCCTTCGGCGTACGAAGCGGCATGCCGGCACGACGCGCGCGGCAACTCTGTCCCGACCTCGTCTTTGTCGGCGGACATTTCGACGAATACCAACGGCTTGGTGACGCCGCGATCGGAATACTGAGCGATTTCACGCCTGCCATCGAACGCATCTCCATCGACGAGGCGTTCGCCGACGTGGCAGGGTGCACGCATCTCTTCGGGTCGCCGGCAGAGATCGCACGGACGGTTCGGACTCGCGTGCGCGCCGAGCTGGGCCTCCCGATGTCAATCGGCGTGGCGCGAACCAAGCACCTGGCGAAGATCGCGTCGCAGGTCGCGAAGCCGGATGGATTGGTCGTCGTCGATCCAGAGACCGAACTCGCGTTCCTTCACGAACTGCCCGTCGCACTGATGTGGGGCGTAGGCCCCGCCACCGAAGCGCGGCTCGCCAAGATCGGCGTCACGACCATCGGTCAATTGGCGCAGAGCTCTCCTCAGTCCGTGGAGCGGTTGCTTGGGCACGCGGTGGGAAGAAAGCTGACGGCACTCGCGTGGAACCGCGATCCGCGGCACATCCAGACGCGTCGGCGCGCTCGCTCCGCCGGCGCACAATCGGCGCTCGGACGACGGCCCGCGATCGAACGCGTCTTCAAACCAACGCTCCACCATCTCGCCGACCGCATCGGCGCGCGGCTCCGCGCCAGATCACTGGCGGGCCGGACGATCACGGTCCGCGTGCGCTTCGCCGATTTGCGCTCGGTCACGCGCTCGCGCACGGTGTCAGCACCGATTTCCGCCACGAGGGCTCTCGCGGAGATCGCCGAGGACTTGGTGCGCGGCGTCCTTGCGGATCACCGTGACCAGAGGACGATCTCGCTGCTGGCGATCTCGGTCTCACATCTCGACGCGCATGCGATCGTGCAATTGGAGCTGCCGCTCGGGCTTGCCGACGAACGACGCCGCCCTGGCACAAGGCAAGGCCTGGCGCGATCGCGCGTAGACCGGGCCGTCGATGCGATCCGTAAACGCTTCGGAGCACGAGCGGTGGACTATGGGGCGGCCTCGCGCGGAGGGCGCTCCGTTCCTGACGAGTTCCGACGCCTGGCTGAACGGGACCTGTGATATCGGTCCTGGCGGCGTGGAATGATCAGCAAGGTGTGACGAGCATGCCCACACGAAAAGCACAGAAGCGTGGCGTTGAGACGCGACAGCAGCTGCCACCAGAACAACGGGGAGCACTCCTCAAAACGTTGAGAGCTCGTTTCGAGAAGCACATGAACCCTCATCTCACAACGGGGCGGAGTACTACGCCGCGAGGGCGTTCCGTGGCGCGCTGAACGTCTGAGCGACCGTCGGCGACAGCTGGATAATACAGCGTGCAATTGCATGCTGGCGGTTCCGCCCACGGCGGTGATGCGGGGCCTTGTCCAGAGGCGAGGCCCATGGTCGGTCGCCAGTCAAGGCCAAAGTGAACGCCTCATCCATCGCGTCCCTCTACGAGTCAAGAGCGCACAGGTATACTGATCGACGCTGAACGTTCGAAGGGTGCGGCGGGCGTCCGCTGCAGGTACGTGGATGGTCGGGCCGCCATCCTCAGGGTCGTTGCGAGACCAGGAGGATGCGAGTGCCAGGCTGGGTACGAGGACCGTCCGCACGTTGGCCCCTCACGTCTTCGACAAAGTCCCCTTCTCGTGGCGCCTGGCAGATCAAGGCGGGCCTTGCGTCACCGCGCGGCCATCAACGTGTCCTGAGCTTCCCCGTCGCATCCACGCTTTCCTGGGTAACTCACGACGCCCTCATTCGGCGCCTACATCCGGATCTCTTCCCGGGTGGGCGGCGCTCGGGAGGCACGATAGTGATCAAGATGGCGACGGTTCTGTCGGCTGCATGGCTCCCTGGGGTTTGTTGGCCTGTATGACCTCGGCGACATGGTGCACGGTCTTCTGCTGGTGGGGCTCATGTTGCTGCTAATCGGGGGGCTCGAGGCTCGCGATGCCGCGACGGCGGCCGCGGCGACGGAGCGTTCTCGCGAACCATGACGGAGATCCCACGGGCATTGGGGAGTTACCCGTCAGCCGCAGGTCAGTCGATCGTTGGGGAGCTCCTCACGCGCGTGCAGGTCGAGCCGTTCAACGCGCTCGCGACCGGCGTGTTCGTCCTCGCGATCCTGCACACGTTCGCGGCTGCCCGCCTCGCGACCATGGCGCATCGTGTGCAGCACCGCCACGACGAAGAAAGACACGCGCACGGTCGCTTTTCGTCGCCGAGTCTCCGGGCTGAGCTGCTGCACTTCCTTGGGGAAGTTGAAGTCGTCTTCGGCCTATGGGCGGTGGTGCTCCTCGTGGCAACCACGGCGTACGCGGGGTGGGAAGCAGCGAAGCATTACGTCACCGAAACGGTCGACTACACGGAGCCGCTGTTCGTCGTGGTCATCATGGCGCTCGCATCGACGCGACCGATCATTGGGCTCGCCGAAACCGCTCTGAGCCGGGTTGCCAGTACTGGCGGCGCAACGCCCGCTGCTTGGTGGGTCACGATTCTGACGATAGGCCCGATCCTTGGCTCCTTCATCACCGAGCCGGCGGCGATGACCATCTGCGCCCTGCTGCTCGCCCGCCAGTTCTATGATCTGCAGCCGTCGACGCGGCTCAAGTACGCAACGCTGGGTCTCCTCTTCGTCAACGTCTCGATAGGAGGCACGCTGACCCAGTTCGCGGCACCGCCGGTCCTGATGGTCGCTCGGCCCTGGGGGTGGGACATCTCGTTCATGGCGATCCACTTCGGATGGCGAGCCGTCACGGCAATCGTGGTCTCGACCGCGATGTACTTTCTCCTGTTTCGCAGGGAACTTCGGATCCTGGTCGTTCGATCACCAGTCCCCGATCTGGAGCAGCCGTACGGCGAAGGACCGGCGGCACCCGCGTTGCTCCCCGTCCCGGCGTGGGTGGCGGCCGTACACCTGGGGTTCATGGCGTGGACGGTCTTCAGTGCCCACTATCCACCGTTGTTCGTTGGCGGCTTTCTCTTCTTTCTGGGATTCGTGCGGGCCACGGCTCCGTACCAGAGCCGAATCGAGCTGAACACGCCTCTCCTGGTCGGGTGCTTCCTGGCCGGGCTCGTGATTCATGGAGGACTGCAGGGGTGGTGGATCGCGCCGGTGCTGGGCCGGTTGGCGGAGAGCCCGCTTTTCTTGAGCGCCACGGCGCTCACAGCCGTCAACGACAACGCGCTCATCACGTACCTGGCGACACTCGTGCCGAATCTGGGCGACGAGCTGAAGCTCGCGATCGTTCAGGGTGCCGTGGTGGGCGGTGGATTGACCGTCATCGCGAACGCGCCGAACCCTGCCGGTCAGGCGTTGCTCGGCCGCTTCTTCGACGGTGCGATCTCTCCGCTCGGGTTGCTGGCGGGCGCGCTCGTGCCGACGCTGATCGCGGCGGCCGTCTTTCGGCTGGCGTGACGCTCGACGAGCAGGCTGACGATGCGCTTGCCGGCCGAAGGCCGGAGTTCATTCAAGACGGCCTCGCCGCGTCTTGGCCAGTCTCGCCAACGGTGCCGACCGCCAAGATGCTCTCGGCTCTCCCAACGTCGACGGTGGGAACGGCTACGCGGCGATCGGGCTGGCTTCTTGGCGGCAATGACTCTGGATTGGCGTCAGCCGTTCGGGTCGAAGTCTGCCGGCATGAGGATCAGCCGCTGGTTGCCGGCCAACAGATCCGTACCGAGTTGACGAAGCTGCTCCCTGAAGCTCGCCGCGGATGCGTACCGCTCTTCTCGACGTGTGCCGTCCGAGTAGTGGCGCACCAGGACGAACACCCCGGAAACCGGATCCTCGGCAATCTCAATGAATCGCAGCTGAGTACGCGCGCCACCCGTGCGCGCGTTCGTTCGACGGGCCTTCTTGGACAGGCCTGAGGCACGATGCTTCATCTGACCCGCCGTATCCGAAGGGCCTTCATCAGCGCCTCGTCAAGTCGACCGCCACCGATCCCATCGCCAGTGACAGATTCTTCGCCAGGGCGCTCCTGTACAGCTCATACAGCGCCTGCCGTTCGTTCGGAAACGCTTCATAGAGAATCGGGAGGACGCCATACTCGGCTCCCGGCACAACCGGGTGGACCATGTGCACATAGACCACGGAGCCATCGTCAAGGGGCTGCCGCATCCGGAATACTTTCCAGCCGTGGGCCTGCTGCTGGCGCTCGGGCTTGTCCGCCTTCGTGAGCGCCTCGTGCACTCGCCGCATGATCTGTTCGAAGTCGCTCGCCTTGTCCGGCTTGATGGCGATGCTGAACAGCGCGGTATCGCCCTCGAACGTGAGCATCGGGCGCGTCGGTTGTTCGCTCTGCGCGTCGGCGCGCCCTCCAGAAAGGGAGACGAGCGTTGCTGTCAGCAGTACGCCACATCCTGCGCTCAGTGTTCGATGCACCACGTCACCTCCTCCGCGCTCCAAAGCCACGGCTCGCCCTTGCGCCGATGTCCATCTTGAACCGTGCGGCCCCACCGACCCATCCTGGAAACCCTGGAGTTTCCTGACTGAAATTCGTGAGCCCTTGCGCGAGGCGGCAAAACCGGGCCCTTTGCGGCTACGATGCGACTGGGCATGACAGACCGCGCTCACCGCCCTACGCTTCGCGTCGCGGTGGTTGCCGGATTCGGCATCACGCTTGGGCTGTGGCTGCTCGTCGGCGCTCACGTCACGCGCCAGCTCGCCAACGCGGAACGCGAAGCTGCAAGCCTCAGTCAGCGCTACGTCCAGGCCCAGGAGCGTTTGTCGTCGGTCCGTGGCCAGGTGCTCGTGGCCTCAGTGTTGGTGCGGGACGCCGTGCTAGACACGACCCCTCGGCCGGCGACGGACTACCAGCACGACATCGAAGCTGCGTACCGCGCAATCGACAGCGAGCTGTCGTCCTATGTCCCCGTGTCCGACTCGACCGCTGAAGGCGGTCGGGTTCAACGCTTGCGGGAGGCGATCGACACGTTTCGTCGGGCCTCCCTGCATACGCTGACCGTCGATCGGCGCACGTGGCCAGGAAACGCACGGGCGCTGCTGCAGCGCTCCCAGCCGAACCGCGAGGCGGTCATTGCCGTGTCCGAGGAGATTCAGGCCATCAACCGACTGACGTACGTGGCGCAGCAGGAAGCGACCGCCCGCGCCCAACGGGGCCTCCAACGGCAGGTGTGGACGGTTCTGGGCGTCGCCCTCGCGTTGAGCGTGTTCATTGGCTGGCTGGCGCTGCGCCATGCCGCGCGACTCGAGCGACGCGTGTTCGCCCAGAGCCACCGGGAGGCCTCGATCACCGCGGACCTCCATCGGTTGTCTGCACGCCTGGTCGGCGCACAGGAAGAGGAGCGCCGACGGATCGCTCGTGAACTTCACGATGACGTCGGTCAGGCCCTCAGTGCCGTCAACGTGGAACTGGCCGTCGTGGAGCGCCGATTGCACCGCGTCGGTGTGCCCTTCGACGCCCTTGGTGCGGCACGGGCCTTGGTGGACGGCGCCCTTCGGCGCACCCGGGACGTCTCACAGCTCCTCCATCCGTCGGCCCTCGAGGACTTGGGTCTGGCCGCTGCGCTGGCGTCGCTCCTCGGAGACTTCGCGCGACGTCATCGCGCGCGGGTCGACTTCCGGAACGGGAGCGGACCGGACCGATTCGAGCCGGCGATCGAGCGCGCCGTGTTCCGCCTGGTGCAGGAGGCCCTGACCAACATCGCCAGGCATGCGCACGCGCGCCTCGTGACCGTCTCGCTCGAACGAGGGGACGACGAACTCTCCGTTTCTGTCGCCGACGACGGCGTCGGGTTCGACACCGACTCTCCAGGGCAGGGAACGTCGCGCGGGCTCGGCCTCGTCGGCATGCGAGAGCGAGTGTCGCATCTGGGTGGCACGCTGGTTGTGACGAGTCGACCCGGCGCGGGCACCCGCATCGAGGCGCACATCCCAATCGGGCCCGAGCCACTCGTTCAGAACCAGGCGCTCGAGGCACACGGAGTGGTCCATGGGTAAAGTGCACATCCTCCTGGCCGATGATCACACGGTCCTTCGCCAGGGTCTCAAGAAGCTGCTCGAAGAGCGAGAGGACTGGGCGGTCGTCGCCGAGGCGTCCAATGGTCGCGACGCCGTCGAAGCCACCGAATCGCTCGCGCCGCAGGTCGCAGTGCTCGACATCGCCATGCCGCTGCTCAATGGGATAGAGGCGACGCGACAGATCGTGCGTCGGGCCGCCGGGACTCGGGTACTCATCCTCAGCATGCACAGCGACCAGGCGTACGTCACACAGGCCGTGGCAGCTGGCGCGCGGGGCTATGTACTGAAAGAGTCCGCCGCGGCGGAAATCATCGAAGCGGTTGCGGCGTTGGCGTCGGGCAAGTCGTACTTCAGCCCGGCGGTCGCCGAGGTGATGCTCGACGAGTACGCCAGACGGCTGGCCGAACAGGGGATTCACGATCCCTATGAGGCGCTGTCGGAGCGCGAGCGCGAGGTCCTCCAGCTCGTGGCCGAGGGGCACAGCACCAAGGAAATTGCCGATCTGCTGTCGATTTCCATGACAACGGTCGAGACGCATCGAGCCCACATCCTCAGGAAGCTCGCGCTCAAGAACACGGCCGGTGTCGTCCTCTATGCCGCTCGGCGAGGCATCGTGTCCTGAGCCCCTGGCACGGGGCTCCCCCGCTGGCGAGTGGTCCGACAAAACGGCGCAGGAAAGGAAGCCTGTCGTGGAGACGCCAGTCGCGCGTGTGTCACGTGTCTCTCGTGAGACACGGTCTCTGTTCGTTGCGGTCTTTCTGGCCGTGATTGCGCTGTGGACGTTGGCGCGGCTGAGGGACACCTCACCACCAGCCGATCGGTCGCCCGTCGCGCCTCTCCTGGCGCCGCTTGTTCCGCGCCCGACGTTCGACGACCTCGCCCAACTCACGGCGGAGGCAACTGCCAAGGCCGGCCCACTGCTGGTTTCCGTGGTCGTGTCCGACGGACGCGCGGACGAGGGCGATGGCGCGCCCTCACGTGTGGCGGGGGTCCGTCTGTCTGGCACCGCATCGGCCGTCCTCCTATCGGAGGGGATGCACGTGGTTCAGGGGCAGGGCCTGGACGCGATCGCACGTGACGATGCGACGGGACTGACGATCATCAGGCACGCGCAAGAACGGGCGGTCGCGCCGGGATCGGTCTTGAGCAGCCGGGAACCCCATCGGCTGCGGTACCTGCTGAAGTCGCACGCGCACAGCGCAGGCGTCGCGCTGAGCCCGGTGCTGGCGGGCGCGTTCGTGGACGTGGATGCGCCGCTCTGGGGGGCGCCCGTATGGGAGGGGCCGATCCTCACCGATATTGCATCGGGTGACATGCTCTTCACGCCCGAGGGCGAGTGGGTGGGGCTGGTTGTGACGCAGCGTGGAAGCTACACCGTCGTGCCAGGCGCCATCGTCCGCCAGCTCGCCAACAGAGTGATGGCACAGGCGCGGCAGCCTCGCGGCACCCTCGGCGTGGAGCTGCAGCGGCTGTCCCACCGGCTCCAGCGGCTGAGCGGGGCCGCCTCCGGGGCGGTGGTCACCGGGCTCTCCACAGGTGGACCCGGCGAGGGACTGCTGGCCGCAGGCGACGTGCTGGAGGCGGCAGACGGCAAGGCGCTGCCGACGCTCGAGCACTGGCAGCGATACCTCGCCGACGTGTCGGACGGCCAGTCTGTGACGCTCCGCCTTCATCGCAGCGGAGAACGTCGAGACGTGACCGTGGTGGCGGGGACGGCGGCCGTCGCACGACATGTCTCGCGGCAGAACCGCGCGCCCGGTCTCATGCTGCAGTCACTCACTGGCAGCGGCTCTATCGTCACGCTGATCCAGCCGGGTTCGGCCGCCGATCGCGCGAGCCTTCGCCTGGGCGATGTGATCACGAGGGTCGGCGCCATGCGCGCACCAAGGCCTGCACAGGTCCAACGTGCCTTTCGCCTGACCCCGCCCGGGCAACCGCTTCTCGTCGTGGTGCAGCGCGAAGGGCGGCATCTCGTCGTTCCATTCGAGCCGTAGTTTGTGACCGACCTCACGACGAGTACACCCTCGGCCCCGATAGCCGATGACCACGGTGGCACCATTCCCCGCCCTCGTCGGTTCCTCGATTGGTCCCACCCGTCACTGCCCGTGGCGCCGCTGTTGCTGGTCGGCGTTTCTCTGGGACCACAGGGTCTCAATGTGCTGACGCCCGCTGTGCTCGGGGCGCTCGACCCGGCCGTGCCGGTCGCCCTTGCGGCCCTGGGCTGTCTCCTCTGGCTCGAGCTGCCTCCGCGGTCTGCGTTCCGATGGACCGCGGCCGCGGCCGCCGTCGTGCAGGGCGCCGTGACGACTGCTCTCGTGGCCTGGGGGTTTGTCGTCCTAACCCAGATCGGCTCGATATCACTCACCCCGCAATGGCTGTGGCCCGTATCCGTCGGGCTGTGTGCCGCCGCGTCATGGGTACCGCCGAGTCGAGACCCCAGCCACTTTCGGCAGCGAGACGAATGGAGCGTGGTTATCGAGACCATCGCCGCACTGGTGATCGGGGCCGGCATCGGCACGGCGAGCCGCGTGTTGTCAATGCCAGGTGCGGTGAGTGGGTTTGCGCAATCAGCCGGCATCGTGGTACTGCTCGCCGCCGCTGGATGGCAGCTCGTGCGGCATACGGCGGGCCCGACCGAAGGGCGGGTGTTCGCTGTCGGGACCGTGCTGCTCGTGGGCGGAATGGCCGACTATCTCGCTTATTCGCCGCTGCTCGGCGGTCTCGCGGCTGGCGTGCTCTGGCAGACGCTGGGAGGCTCGTCGCGCGAAATTCTCCACCGCGAGGTGCGGTACGCGCACCATCCCTTCGTCGTGCTGGCGTCGATCGTCGCCGGGGCACGGGTGGACGTGACTCCGCTTGCCTTCGGATTGGCGGCCGGGTACGCGTGTGCGCGCCTCGTGGCACGGCTGCTCGGCGAGGGCATCCTCCGGCGGACGCTCCAGCCCACGCCGGTGCATCTCGCGCGACCGCCCATGGCCGCCGGCCTCATGGGCGTCGCCTTGGCGCTCACGTTCCAACGCGCGCTGGGCTTTGATCACGTGCTGGCCTCGACGATCCTCTCCGTGGTCGTGCTGGGTACGATGCTCGCGGATCCTCTCGCGCAGGTCGCATCGAAAAGGGACACGCCATGACACGTGGTGTCGCGCTGGCCCTCATCGTCGGCGGCATCCTGTGGGCGCGCCGCGTCGTCGGCGGCGCGGCTGAAGCGTCAGCGGGCACGGCGCTCGTCTTGGGCTTCACGCTGATCGGCGCATGGACGGCCGGCGATCTCGTACGCCGTTTCCGGCTGCCGCACCTCACGGGACACCTGGCGTTCGGCATCGTGATGGGCCCGTATCTGGCCAACGTGATTACGACCGCCATGGCAGCGCAGCTGCAGTTCGTCAACGGCGTGGCCACCACCCTCATCGCGTTAATCGCAGGCCTGACGTTCAACGTGGACCGTCTGGGGACGCGGCTCGCCCCAATCGTCACGACGGCGGCATACACGCTGGGTGTGCCACTCCTGGCGCTGACCGCCATCGGATGGGCCTTGTGGCCGTGGCTGCCGCTCGCTCACGAGGCAACGGGGCTGGCACGCCTGGCCATCGTCGGGCTGGTCGCCATCTCGGTCGTGAGCTTCTCGCCCACGATGACCGCGGCGGTGATGGCCGACGCGACCAGTCGCAGCCGACTCGGCGAGATCGTGCTCGCCATCGTACTGCTGGCCGACTTCGTACTGCTGGTCGGCTTCACGATGGCCCTTCAGGTCGCGCGTGTCGCGCTCTCGCCTGAGATCGTCGGAGGCGTGGCAATGCTCTTCACGCGCGTGGCGTGGGAAGTCGGGGGGGCGATCGCATTCGGCGTGCTGGTGGGAGCGCTTTTTGGCCTCTACCTCCGGTACGTCGGGCGCGAAGTGCCGCTGATGTTGGTCGGTGTTTGCGCCGTGCTGAGCCAAGTGGGCTCGACGCAGCAGTTCGAACCGCTGATCGCCGCGCTGGCGGCGGGTCTCGTCATCGAGAACCTGGCCGTCAGGCAAGGCGACGCGCTGCGGACGGCCGCGCGAGACGGCGCGCCGCCGGTCCTCGTGGTGTTCTTCGTCGCGGTCGGAGCATCGCTCCGCCTCGACGCCGTCGCCGTCATCGGCGTGCTCGCGCTCGGGCTGGCCGCCCTCCGGCTCGGACTCATCTGGGCAGGTGTCAGGCTGGGCTTGCGCCGCTCCGGTCTCCAGGAGCCGACGGGCCGGTATGTCTGGACCGGGCTCATCTCACAGGCCGGCATCACGCTCGGTTTCGTATCCGTCCTCGCCGCAGAGTTCCCCACCTGGGGCCCGCAGGTGCAGCTGCTTCTCGTCGCCGTCATCGCGATCCACGAGCTGGTAGGCCCACTCGCATTTCGATATGCCCTGGCCAAGACCTCGGGCGAGCCCGAGGGTGCGCGGCCCCTCATCGTCGTCTCCAACCGCGAGCCGTACTTGCACAACGTCGACACCGAAGGGCGGATCGCTGTCTCCGCAGCGACGGGCGGCGTGGCCGTCGCACTCGACGCGCTCATGCGAGAACGCCGCGGCGTGTGGATCGCCCACGGCGCCGGCTCGGCGGATCGGCTCGTCGTCGATGGGCGAGATTCGGTCCGGGTTCCCCCGGAGGCGCCTGCTTACACGCTGCGACGCCTGTGGCTCGAAGAGCCCACGTTCTCGGCCTACTACGGAGGCTTTGCCAACGAAGGGCTCTGGCCGTTGTGCCACGTGGCCGACGTGCGCCCGAAGTTCAGGACCGAGGACTGGCAGGCCTATCAGGAGGTCAACGAGCGGTTCGCCCGGGCAATTCACGAGGAGCTCGGCGCGTCGGAGACCCCTGTCTTCATCCAGGACTACCATCTCGCCCTCGTCGCCCCCGCCCTCCGGCGGCGTCGGCCGGCGGTGCGCACCGCGCTCTTCTGGCACATTCCATGGCCCTATCCCGATCGACTCCGCATCTGCCCGTGGCGCCGTCAGCTCCTCAGCGGCCTGCTGGCGAACGATCTCATCGCGTTCCAGGTGGAGCGGGATCGGCGCAATTTCCTGTTGGCGGTGGAGGAAGATCTCGAAGCCGAGGTCGAGCGCGAGACCTCCAGCGTGACGTATCAGGGACGCCAGGCCACGGTGGTGTCCGTTCCCATCGGGGTCGACTACGACCGAATCCAAGCCATGGCGGCCGACAGTTCACTCGCGCAAGAGACGGCACGTCTCAGGGAGCAGTTCGGGCTGTCGGCGCCGATCCTGGGCCTGGGCGTCGATCGACTCGACTACACCAAGGGCATCCCGGAACGCCTGAATGCCCTCGACCGGCTCGTGTCACGCAATCCATCGCTCCGGGGCCGGCTGTCGTTTGTGCAGATCGGCGTGCCGTCGCGTTCGTCGCTCGACAGCTACGCGGCCGTCGAAGCGGAGATCGCGCGTCGCGTGACCGAGATCAACGCCACGCACACGCCCCCGGGCGGTCCGCCGCTGGTCGTCTTGTCAACGTCGGCGCTGAGCAGCTTCAGCCTGACGGCCTTGTACCGCATGGCGCATTTCTGCGTCGTGAGCTCCCTGCACGACGGCATGAACCTCGTGGCCAAGGAGTTCGTGGCGGCGCGCGACGACGAGCGCGGCGTGCTGGTGCTCAGTGCCATGGCCGGAGCGGCCCAGGAACTGCAAGAGGCGGTCATCATCAACCCGTACGACATCGACGAGTTCGCCGACTCACTTACGCGCGCCATCAACATGCCCGCCGACGAGCAGATGCGGCGCATGCGCGCACTGCGGAAGGTCGTGGCCGGACGCAACGTCTTCAGCTGGGCGTCGGACATCCTAGAGGGACTCGAAAGTCTGTGGACCAAGCCGCTCGTATACTCCGTGCACGGGTGGGAGGACACCGCCGTATGAGGGGTGTCATCCTCTCACCGCAATGGGCCACGTTCTTGGATCGCTTCGCGCGCCCGAAAACGCTCTGACGTTCGACTTCGATGGAGTGCTGGTCCCAACCGCAGTAGGAAACCGTGCGCAGGTGCCCCGTCGAGATGAGCCGCCTCTCAATCGGCGCGCACCGCCATTGCTGCATCGTCGTGTCTGGACGGACGCTTGCGGGCCTCACATCCCGGCTCAATTGGGCCTCATCAATGACCAAACGAAACCTGGCAGGAACCGGCGGCTGAGGTGTATAAAAGACGGGTCGCGCACGTTCGCCCGTGCGGTCGTGACCCCGTCACGCACGCCCAGCGACGGAGCCGAGAGTCTCGTCCGAGGAGGTTGACAATGTCGACTGCAGTCACGTTCGCCCGTGCGGTAACGATTGGAGCGCTCGGGTTGTCCGCGGTCGCGACGGCCCCACTCGGAGCCGGCGCCCCCAAGGTGCCGAAAGACGTGACGTTCTCCAAACACGTCGCCCCGATCCTGCAGCGGTCGTGTCAGCGCTGCCACCGGTCGGAATCGGTCGGCCCGATGGCGCTCGTCACCTACGAAGACGTGCGCCCGTGGGCGCGTTCCATCAAGCACAAGACGGCCCAGCGCGAGATGCCGCCGTGGTTCGTCGAGAAGAACATCGGGATCCAGGAATTCAAGGACGACATCTCGCTGTCCGACGAAGAGATCGCCATCCTGGGCGCATGGGCCGATGCCGGGGCGCCTCGCGGCAATCCCGCCGACATGCCGCCGCCCCTCACCTGGGCCGACAGCAGCCAGTGGACCATCGGCACGCCCGATCTCATCGTGTCGTCGCCGATGATCACGATGCCCGCCGTCTCGCCCGACTATCACGATGAGCTCGGGCCGGTGTCCACGGGTCTCACCGAAGACCGCTACATCAAGGCGGTGGAGGTGAAAGAGGTCAGGCTCCTCGACGAGGCGGCGAAGGCCAAGGTGGCGGAGCTCGTGAAGAGCGGTAGCGGCTTCGGCCGGTTCACGATTCACCACCTCGGCATCCACACCGGAGACGAGTACTACGCCTCCGAAGAGGGCCGGGCGCAGTTCCGGCTCACGCACGAGATCGGCCAGAACGCGACCTTCTATCCCGATGACGTGGGCGTGATCCTGCCCGCCGGGTCGTCGCTCAGGTTCACGACGCACTATTACGCGGCGGGCGTCGAGATCCCGGTGCGCGCCGACGTCGGCTTCAAGCTGCATCCCAAGGGATACAAGCCCAAGTACCAGAGCTGGGAGTTCGGCTCGATCGCCGGTGACATCATCGACATTCCCGCGGGCGCCGAAAACGTGAGGCTCGATGGCTTCTACATCATGCCGAAGCCAGGCATCCTCAATACGTTCGAGCCGCACATGCACTCGGCAGGTCGGCGAATGTGCGTCGAGGCCATCTATCCGGTCGAGGGCGGCAATATGCGGACGCAGAATCGCCGCGAGATGCTGAACTGCGCCAAGTACGACCACAACTGGGCGAAGGTCTACGTCTATAAGGACGACGCCGCGCCGCTCCTGCCCAAGGGCACGGTGCTCCACACGACCGGGTGGTACGACAACTCCACCAAGAACAAGAACGTCGTCGACCCGCGCAACTGGAAAGGGCACGGCGAACGCTCGATGGACGACATGTTCATCATGCTCACGAAGCTGACCTTCCTGACCGAAGAGCAGTTCGCCGAGGTGGCGGCCGCACGCAAGGCCAAGAAGGCCAACGCGACCAGTCAGCAGCAGAACTAGTGGTGGCACCGACAACGAGCTTGCGGGTCGGGCCTCATCGGTGGCGGCGGTTGCTGCTGGCGGTCGGCGTGTCGTCGCTCGGGGTGCTCTCGCCCGCGACGCCGGGCGCGCAGACGGGGTTCATGTCCGGACAGACCATCGCCCCCGCATTCGAAGGCTGGGAGCGAAACCCCGACGGCTCGTTCGATATGCTGTTCGGGTTCTTCAACCGCAACTGCCGCGAGGTCCTGCACATCCCGATCGGGGCCGACAACAGCATCGAGCCCGGCGGCCCCGACCGTGGACAGCCGACGACCTTTCAGCCTGGACGCAGCAAGTTCACCTTCCGCGTCCGCGTGCCGGCCGACTTCGGCAAGAACGAGCTGGTATGGACGCTCACGGCGTACGGCAAGACCGAGAAGGCGTACGCCACCTTGCGACAGGAATACGTCCTCGACAAGCGCATCATCATGATGAACGAGACGACCTTCGGCCAGCGCGTCGGCGAGGGCGAGAATCAGTATCCCGTCGTCAAGGTGGAGGGCGACGCACGCCGCAGCGTCAAGGTCGGCGACCCGCTGCGGCTGACCGCGATCGGTACCGACGATGGACTGCCCGTGGCAAGGAAAGACAGTGGCCCGGCAGGCCCCGCCCTGGTGGGCGGGTGGTTCGTCTACAGAGGCGATCGCTCTCAAGTGAGCTTCGACCCCGAGGTCGTGCATCCCGAGTTCAGGACGCGCGATACGAGGTGCCCCAATGCCCTGCCGGCAGGCGCGGCACCGGCGCTCCCACGCGACGGGACATTCTCGGTGACGGCGACCTTCAGTGAGCCCGGCACGTACGTGCTTCGGGCCATGGTGCGAGACAGAGCTCTCAAGACCACCCGCGACGTCACCGTCACCGTGACGCAGTAACGGCCGACGTCGCGCGCACTCTCGTTCCACGCACCCCCGGGAAATCGCCCATGCACGATCCGCGCGGCTTGCGTGTCCCGATCTTGGCGCCAGCGACTTCGTCATCGGCAGGCAGTGACGCCAACCCGAAGGCGCGCTTCGGCCCTTTCAACGCCTCACGGCCATGACCATGAACCTCCGGCCCTCATTCACGCTAGGGATCGGCATCGCCCTCGTCACCACCGGTATTGGCCTGTGGGCCACGCAGCCGGGCGCGCAGCCGCCTGTACGCGCGACGCAAGCGCCGGCCGCCGCGTATCCGGCCGACATCCATCCGGACTCGCGGAATCGTCTTCCGCTCGTGAAGCGCGAGAACCTCGACGAGCTCGGCCGGAAGCTCTATGACAAGACCGAGGCCGACATGAAGTCCGGGCGCTCGCTGGCAGGCTTCCAGGGGCCCTACGGCATCGCACTCTACAGTCCGCGAGTCGCAGAGTCGGATCAGCTGAAGAACGACTACCTTCGCTTCGAGAGCCCGATTGGCCGCCGCATGTACGAGCTCGCCATCCTGGTCACGGCTCGAGAGCTGGACCATCAATTCGAGTGGTCGGCACACGAGCCCGCGGCGCTCAAAGCCGGTGTGGAGGCGTCCATCATCGATGTGGTGAAGCATCGGAGGTCGGTGGCGGGCCTGGCACCGAAAGACGCCGCAATTATCGAACTGGGTCGCCAGATCGTCCGCGGACGTGCCGCTCAATCGGCGACCGTCGCCGAGGCGCTGAAGCTCTTCGGACCGCGCGATCTCGTGGACATCGTCTCGGTGATGGGCCAGTATGCGAGCATCGCCATCCTCCTCAACGCCTTCGATCAGCAGCTCGCGCCCGGCCAGCAGCCGCTGCTGCCCCCGCGGTAGCGCTCACCCGCGGATCTACTGGCCGCTCGACGCGCCAACGTGACGGCGCAGCCACTCGCCGAGCGGCGCAACCTCCGCGCCCACACGGCGCACGGCGTCCACGGCATTCTTCGTGGCGAGCGCAGCAGGCGCCAGGGTCTTCCCGGCGTGAATGTCCTTCATCCTGAGCAACTCGATGCGCGGATGATTCTCCTGGTAGCCACGCGGTGTGGACGCCACTCTCTCGTGACTCTCGACCACGCAGCCTTTCTTCCGCAGCGTCCGTACGAGGTCTGCGAGCGCTCGCCCCGACGCCTCCGCGTCAATCGCAGCGCGCAGCTTCCGCAACGTGCTCGACTGCGGCATATACAGACCGGTCCCGACGTATAAGCCCTCCTCTGACAGTCCCAGGTAGTTGCCGCGCACGATCGCCGAGAGATGCGTGTGGTACGGCGACTTGTCCTTCGAGAACCGGACGTCGCGGTAGATGCGCGAAATCCGCGTCGCCCCGAACGGCGGGTCGAGGGCGCGCGTGAGCGCCTGGAAGGGCTCGAGGCACACGCGTTCGAACAGCGCCTTGCGCGGCTGGAACCAGTCGCGGGTATTGTGCGTGCCGAGGTCTCGAAAGAACCGAAACGTCTCTGGGGGGAATCCCGTGAACGAGGCCTCGCGTGCCCGAGTCGTGGTGGGCATGGTCGTCTCCAAAGGACGTCACGGACTGTACACCCAGCATCAGCAGGCAGCGCGTCGTCGTTCGCCTCCCGAGATTGACGTAGTCTGATACGTCAGATATCGTCGCGAACGCTGAGGCTTCCCCGCCGCGTCCAGCTCGACAGGAGGATCCGTGTCGTTACGACACCTGCTGGCTGTTCTCCTCCTCACGTCGGCGTGCGGCGAGCCACCGCCGACACCGGTCCCGGGCAGCGAGCTCATCGTCGAAGGCCGGCGGCTGTTCTTCGAAGAGACCTTCGCGGGCAACGGCCGAACGTGCGGGACGTGTCATCCGGCATCGAACAACTTCACGCTCGATTCGTCGCTCATCGCCACGCTGGCGCCGACCGACCCGCTGTTTGTCGCCGAGACGACACCGGAACTCGGGCCCCGCTTCGAGAACAACCGGCTCATCCGGGAGGTAGGGCTCATCCTCGAGAACCTCGACGGTTTCAGCGATCTCGATAACGTCTTCACCCAGCGCGGCATCCCCCACACCCTCGCCCTGCGCACATCGGTTGCGAGCGCGCAAGGGCCTCGCACCGGCTGGTCCGGCGACGGCGCACCCGGCGACGGCTCGCTTCGCGCCTTCGCCACGGGCGCCGTCATCCAACACTTCACCAGGACGCTCAATCGGGTTCCTGACGTCGACTTCCGGCTCCCGACCGAGACCGAGCTCGACGCGCTCGAGGCGTTTCAACTGGCGCTCGGCCGCCAGGAGGACCTCGTTCTGCCGCTTCGCCTGAAGGGCTCGATCGCGCTTCGCGGCCAGGCGCTCTTCAACTCAGGCACAGAAGGCAAGTGTTCCGCCTGCCACTTCAACGCGGGCGCCAAGGGTTCGCCCCAGATTTTCGGACCGAACGCAGGCAACCTCAACTTCGACACTGGCGTGGAGGATCTTCCCGATCAACCCGCGGATCTCCTGGGCGAGAAGAATCCCCCAGACGATGGGCTCGGAACGCCAGGGGACCGCACGTTCAACACGCCCGGTCTCGTGGAATCCGCGGATACTGGGCCGTTCTTCCACAACAACGCGGTCGAGACCATCGAAGGGGCGGTGGCCTTCTACACTGGCGCCGCCTTCACGAACTCGCCGGCGGGCAAGCTCCTCGTGATGGCCACCGGCAGTGCGATCGCCCTGGACGGCACGCAGATTGTCGAAATCGCGGCGTTCCTGCGCGTCATCAACGCGCTCGAGAACATCCGGCAGAGCATTCAGATGCTGCGTGCGCGCGCGGACAACGTCGTGTTTCCGACCGAGAGCTTCGCGGCGCTGCTCGCGCGTGCCCAGGACGAGATCGGGGACGCGATCGTCGTGCTTGAAGGAGGACGCCTGCACCCTGACGCCGTGGGACGGCTGTCGCAGGCTCGGCGGCTCGTCGATCAGGCTTCGCGCACGCGGCGCCCGTCGGATCTCTGCCGACAGGCGATCGGCGAGCTCGAGGCCGCCAGGGGACTGATCATCGAATCCTGAGAGCCCGTGCTGAGGACAGAGAGGAACGGCAAACCCATGCGTCATCTCATCGTCGTCACGGCTGCCCTGGTCGCCTTTGGGCCATCGGCGGCATCGGTCCGGGCCCAGAAGGCGACGGAGATGTTGATCCCCATCGGTCAGTCACCCGGTGTCTCAGGGAGGTTGTCGGTCGTCGGCACGATTGCTTCGTGCGACCAGTTGAAAGGCACGATGCAGCTGACCTCGACCGACAGGCAGTCGCACGTGGCCCATCTGACGCCCGACACCAGGATTTGGCGCGATCGGAGTGCAGCGAAACGCCCCAATGAGGTCGGCACCTTTGCGGATTGCCGACCTGGTCGCCTGGCCGAGGCCAAGTTCGTCCATGAAGGGGGAACCCGCACTCTGCACGCTGAGTGGATCAAGATTGCGGTTGAACCCGGCACATAGGGCCGGTGCCGGCGCCAGGGGCCACCGGACGCGACCGACGACATGGACGAGCGGACCGGGCTCGGACCGGCCTGCTCGAGCCCGAGGTGCGATATGACCTCCGATGCCGCTCAATCGTTCTGGTCTGCTTTCTCAGAATCGACCGATCGGACCACCGCTCCAGGATCGATCCGATCCCAATCGATGATCCTGCTGGTGCTGTTCCTGGCCGGATGCGGGCCTCGCGCCAGTCCAGCTGTATGGCCTCACGGGACGCTCGTCGACCTGTCGCACGACTTCAGCGCAGAAACGGTCTTCTGGCCGACGGCCGAAGGGTTCTCGCTCGAAAAAGTGGCCGACGGCATCACAGCGCAGGGCTACTACTACGCGGCGAACAACTTCGCGACGGCCGAGCACGGCGGCACTCACATCGACGCGCCCGTGCACTTCGCGCAGGGACGTCGCACGGTCGATCAGATTCCGATCGAGCAGCTCGTCGGCGAAGCGGTCGTGATCGACGTGACCGCCACGTGCGCCACTCACCCCGACTACCAAGTGACGATCGGCGATTTCGAAGGCTGGGAACAGGCGCACGGAACCATTCCCGAAGGCGCCATCGTGATGATCCAGACTGGGCACTCGCGCTCATGGCCTGACGCGGCACGATACCTCGGCACTGCGCTGCGCGGCGAGACGGCGGCCGCGAATCTCCACTTCCCCGGCCTTCATCCTCACGGGGCGCGGTGGCTGGCCGAGCAGCGGCGAATCAAGGCCGTGGGGATCGACACCGCCAGCATCGACCATGGGCCCTCGTCCACGTTCGAGTCGCATCGCATCCTGAATGCCCGGAACATTCCAGCATTCGAGAACATCACCGGACTGGATCGGCTGCCGGCTGTGGGCGCGTACGTGATTGCGCTGCCGATGAAGATCAAAGGCGGCAGCGGCGCGCCCCTCCGGGCGATCGCCATCGTGCCACGCTAGGTGAGCGAGCTGTCAGGGCGCACGGCCTCTCCGAAAGGATCTGGAGCGGCCTCAGGGCTGTCTCAGCGAGCGGTGATCGGCTCGAGACCGGTCCTGACCGCCGTGTGGACGCCCTCTGGCGACGTATAGAACCGAATCAACGCGCGCGCCGCCTCGGGACTCTTGGCCGCCGTGGCCACGCCGGCCGAAAAGACGGTGATACGCTGGACCTCGGCCGGGAGCGGACCGACGTAGTCGATGCCTTTGATGGGAAGGAGCTCGCTTACCTGCTGAAAGCCGATCTCGGCGTCGCCGCGAGCTACGACGGCGCCGACGCGCTCGCGCTCGACACGCTGGATCTTCGACCTCAGCTGCTCGACGAGGCCAAGACGCGGGAACAGCTCCGTCGACAGATACACCCCGCTCACCTGTGCGGAAATCGCAATGGACGCGGCTTGGAGCAGCGCCCGCTTCAACCCGTCCACGCTTCGAATATCGGGCTTGCGCTGCCCCGCGCGTACGGCCATGCCGATGGCCGATCGTACCAGCGGCACTTTGCTTCCGGCGACAATGAAACCTTCCTTGATGAGGTCATCGATGGCTGCATCGGAGAGGATGACGACATCGACTGGTTCACCGCGTCGGACGCGATTGGGAATCGCCTCGGCGCCGAGACCGGTGAACGTGGTGACGGTGACCACGCGGTTCATCGTCGCTCGCTCGAACGGCGCCGCGAGCTCGAGGTGTGTCGCCGCAAACCCGCCGGTGGTCATGACTCGCACGTCGTCGGCCGCCAGCAGCCGGCCACCGGTCAGGGCGCAGAGTGCCAGCATCAGCATCGCCCGGGCCGTGGACTTCGCGGGGGACGGTTCGCGCATCATGTCGAGGACCAGACTCTCACCGGCACACACGACAGGAACAGGGTTGCCGAAGTGCGCGCCTTCGACGTGGCTGAGGTCTCTCCACGGCGACCGTGCGTCGCCCGTTCGCCCGTGCGACGCGCCGGAACAGTAGAACTCAGCGGGAGGCCGACTTGATGCGGTAGCCGGAGCGCTCGTCGCCCTCGCGCGCGGTCGCGTGACAGCTGTCGCACGCCCGGGTGACAGTGTTGATGGCGGTGGTGACCGCCGCCGGATCGACGGCCTTCGCCGACAGGGCCTTGTCGAGCGCATCGAGCGCGACCACGGCCTCGCGGGTCATTTTCGCGACATCAGGCTGCTGGTTGGCCTCCCAGAACGGTCGCGACGAGGCCATGACCTGGCGTGCCAGCGCGAGGGGCGTTTTCGCTTCCACGTACGACTTGGACCCGACGAGCTGCTTGACGCTGTCGAACGAGAACCCGATGGTTTTCATCGCCCGGTCGAGCTCGACCGGGCTGACCACCTTCTGCGCGGCGCCCGCGGTTCCAAGTGCGAGGCACGCCGCCGTGCACCACGCTGCCGTTCGATGGTTCACCGCAGTCCTACTCGGTCGCGCCAAAGCCGCGCAGACGTTCCTGAACCGTCCCGGGGATCCCCAGGTTGACGTCCGCCCCGAGCTTCTGCAGCAGGGCCGCGACTTCCGGCCACTCCTGGAGGTGGAACGACTGCTTGGACGCCTGGGCGAGACGGTACGGCGTGCGGCCGCGCCAATCGCGGGCGTTGATATCGGCGCCCTTTGCGACAAACAGCTCCACGAGCTCGTTGAGGCCGGTGAACGCGGCACAGTGGAGCGGCGTGGTATCGGCTTCGTTGATGGCGTTGACATCGGCGCCGGCCTCGAGCAGGACCTTGGCCGATTCCTCTGCCATCATTTGGCGCTCGGCGCGCGGCACGTTGGTCGCGTGGGCCGCGCGTCCGCACCCGGCGGCGGCCATGAGCGGCGTGCTGCCGTCGCGTGTCGTGAGATCCGGTTTGGCGCCCGCCGCGATGAGCGTCCGCATGAGCTCAGCGCTCGAATCCGGGTCGCGGTTGCGATCGACGAACGACTGACTGCCCTCACCCGGGTTCGTGGCATACGCGGCAACCCAGAGCGGCGTCGCGTCGGCAAGATCACCAACGCCTACCGTGAACGTATCGTAGGCGCCGTTGCGGAGATACCCCAGCCCGGCCATCTCCGAGGCGGTCATGCGCGCGTTGGGATTGGCCCCGCGTGCCAGCAGCGCTTTCACGAGCGCCTCTCGCTCGGCGAGCCTCATCTTCCGGCTCCGTCGCATGCCATGCCGCCGATGCCAGGCGCGGAGCCACGGGTCGACCGGCCCTGCAGCGGCGTGGAGCGCTGTGACACCGTCGATGGCGCCATTCGCGTCGGCACCCACCTCGAGGAGGAAGTGGGCGAAGGCGGGCTTGCCAGAGAGAATCGCAAATGGCAGCGGATGCGTTCCGTCCGTGCTCGTGTCGTTGACACGGGCGCCGGCGCTCAGGAGGATCTTAGCGATCTCGATGTCGCCCTCCTTGGCGGCAGCCATGAGCGGGGAGAACGCCTGCTGCGGCTGAGGATGGACGTCGGCCCCCTTGCCGACGAGGGCGCGCACGACCTCGGTATGGCGTTCGGCGATGGCCCACATGAGCGCGGTCTCACGCGTCTTGGCGGTGGTGGCGTTCGCGTCGGCGCCACTGGCCAGGAGCGCGTTCACCACCTGCAGGTTTCCGGTGCGCGCTGCGACCATGAGTGGAGTCAGGCCGTTGGTCTGGGCCAGATTCGGATTCGCGCCGGCCTTGAGCAGCCGCGTCACCGCCGGCACGCTCGCGTTCTCGCACGCACGAGTCAACGGGGTCACGCCGTGGTCGTCGGCCGCGTTGACCTTGGCGCCCGCACCGAGCAGCAGATCGAGCGTCTCGCCATCGTCCCAGTGCGCGGCCCAGAGCAGCGCCGTCGCACCGTCACCCCGAACGGCGTTGACGTCCACGCCCTCCTTGATCAAGGTCCGCGCGAGCGTGGGGTTTCGCGCGGCAACGGCATCCACGAGTCTGAGATCCGAAGAGGCGGCGGCGGCCTGGGCGGCGGCCAGCGTCAGGAAGAGGAAGGAACCGAGGCCGGCGACACGCATCGTGCGAACGCTCATGACACTCTCCTCGTGCGCGGACCGTGCCGCGCGCGGACGGGGCCGGCGATCAACAGCAAGCCGCTCGATCGCACGATCTCAGCCTTGGATTATAGGCCAAAGCGTGGAGTTCCGGCAGGCAGTTCTCGCGCAGGTCAACCGGTCGGACTGCCGCCACGCGCCCTTCCGACTCAACTGCCCGGGACGCCGATCCGTGCCGTCGTCTGCCACTGAGAGAGGGGCAATTTGTACTTCCCTGGGGCAGCGCCGTGCGCTATCCTGCTTCAAACACCTGAACCCCATGCTCCCACGCCGAACCCCATGGTTAACTTGAGAACCCTCAGCCTGATATCCGTGGTCGGGATGGCCCTCTCTGTAGGGTCCTCCCTGCCGTCTGCCTCGATGGAAGCTGCGGCCGGACAACCGGCGGCGGCGAAAGCCGTGACACCCTCACCGGCACCGTCTCGAGCGCTCTTCGACCGCTACTGCGTGACCTGTCACAACGAGCGGCTCAAGACGGGAGGGTTGGTGCTCGAGAATATCGACCTGGCCCGCGTCGAGGCGCACCGGGAGGTGCTCGAGAAGGTGGCGCGGAAGCTCCGCAGCGGACAGATGCCTCCGGCCGATCGTCCGAGGCCGGACGATGCGACGGTCAAGGCGTTTGTGGCCACCCTCGAGACCGAGCTCGATCGCGTGGGCACCACCGCGCCCGATCCAGGCCGGGTCGTGTCGCGTCGGTTGAACCGGACGGAATACGTCAACGTCATCAGCGACCTGCTGGCGCTCGAGGTCGACGGCCCGGCGCTCCTCCCGAGCGACATGGCCGGCTTCGGCTTCGACAACAACGCCGATGTGCTCGCGATGACGCCGGCGCTGATGGACCGGTACATGACGGCGGCCACCAAGGTGAGTCGCCTCGCCGTCGCCTCACGTGACAACCGCACGTCGATTCAGTCGTACCGAGTGCCGAACTCTGTGCGCCAGAACAGCCGCATGGGCGAGGATTTGCCGTTCGCGACGCGCGGCGGGCTGGGGGTGCGTCACACGTTCGCGCTCGATGGCGAGTACGTGTTCAAGCTGCTGCTTCGACGCGGCGACGGCGGGGACACGATCCTCGGCAACATCGCCGAGCGCGAGTACGAGATCGAGCTCCGCATCGATCACGCACCGGTCGCGCGCCTGTCGGTCGGCGGCAAGTTCAAGGGCCAGGTGAAGTACGACATGGCGGGCGGCATCTCGGCGCCCGAAGACGACGTCCTCCATCAGCAGCAGGCGTTGTATCACCAGAACGCGGACAAGGATCTCGAGGTCCGCGTCCCGGTCAAGGCGGGCACGCGGCTCGTGTCGGCGGCCTTCACCGAAGTGGCGCCGTCCCCCTTCGAGGGCACGGGCGACAACTCGCCGGCGGGCCTCGGCTCGCTCGACATTCGGGGTCCGTACAACGGCAGCGTGCCGACCGATACCACGAGCCGCCGCCGGATCTTCGTGTGCCGCCCCGAGAACCCGCAGGCCGAACGGCCGTGCGCGAGACGGATCCTCGGCACCTTGGCTCGCCGCGCCTATCGACGCCCGGTCGCGGATGTCGACTTGCAGCCGCTCCTGAAGGTGTACGACACCGGGCGGGCGGGCCGCGACTTCGACACGGGCATCGAGCGGGCGCTCGAAGCGCTGCTCAGCATGCCGGAATTCCTGATGCGCGCCGAAACCGAGCCGGCAGGCGCCAAGCCGGGAACGATTTATCGGATCAGCGATCTCGAGCTCGCCACGCGCTTGTCTTTCTTCCTCTGGCGGAGCATCCCCGACGACGAGCTCTTGGACGTGGCGACACGTGGGCGCCTGCGTGATCCCGCCGTGCTGGCCCAGCAGACGAAGCGCCTGCTCGCCGACCGGCGCGCCACCCGCTGGATGAACGACTTCCTCGGGCAGTGGCTGCAGATCCGAAATCTGCAGACGATCGAGCCCGATCCGATCCGGTTCCCGGATTTCGACGGTACGCTGCGCGAGGCGATGATCAAGGAAACGGAGCTGTTCTTCGAGAGCCAGGTGCGCGACGACCGCCCGCTCCTCGACCTGCTCCGGGCCGACTATACGTTCCTGAACGCGCGGCTCGCCGAGCACTACGACGTGTGGAACGTCTACGGCAGCCATTTCCGGCGCGTCAAGGTGACCGACCCGGCACGGCAGGGCCTGCTCGGCCACGGCAGCATCCTGACAACGACCTCGTATGCCGACCGGACGTCGGTCGTGCTCCGCGGCAAGTGGGTGCTCGAAACGCTGCTCGGCGCGCCTCCTCCACCTCCGCCCGCCAACGTGCCGCCGCTCAGTCAGAACGACGGCAAGAGCAAGCCGGCCTCGCTGCGGGAGCGCATGGAGCAGCATCGGAAGAACCCGGTGTGCGCCAGCTGCCACGCCAACATGGATCCGCTCGGATTCGCCTTGGAGAACTTCAACGCGATCGGCCGGTGGCGCGAAGACGACGACGGCGCGCCGATCAACACCGCCATCGCCTTCAGGGGCGCCAGCATCGAGGGACCGAAGGGGTTCCGCGAGGTGCTGGTCGGCCACGGCCAGGATTTCGTGCGGGCCCTGACGGAGAAGCTGCTGACCTACGCCCTCGGGCGGGGCCTGGACTACAAGGATGCCCCAACGGTCCGTCAGATCTTGCGCGACACGTCACGCGACGACTACCGCTGGTCATCCATGATCCAGCGAATCGTCGCGAGTGCACCGTTCCAGCAGCGCATCGTCCGTGAAGACGAACAGCAGCGGCCTGCGGCCGTCGTGGCCCAGACCCGATAAATCGAGCACAGGAGTAGGGAGACCTCCATGTTCATCACGAAGAAGCATCTGTCCCGGCGGATGGTGTTGCGCGGCATGGGTGCGAGCCTCGCCCTTCCGCTGCTCGACAGCATGGTGCCGGCGTTGACCGCGCTCAGTCAGACCGCCGCCTCGCCAGCCCGTCTGCGCCGGTTTGGCGTGTTCTACGTGCCCAACGGCATGTCCATGGGGTACTGGGCTCCGAAGACGGAAGGACCGCTGACGGAGCTGCCTCCGACGCTGCAGTCCCTGAACCCGCTCAAGGATCGCGTGCTGCTCATTGGCGGCCTGGCCGACAAGCCGGCAGACCTGGTCAAGCTCGGCGGCGACCATGCGCGATCGGCCGGCACGTTCCTGACCGCCACACCCTACAAACCGACGACCGGCGCCGACGTGTACGCCGCCGTCTCGATGGACCAGATGGCTGCGCAGCAGATCGGCAAGGAGACGCAGCTGACGTCGCTCGAGCTGGGCGTCGAGTCCAATGCGATGATCGGCGCCTGCGACGGCGGGGCGAGCTGCGCCTACACCAACACGATTGCCTGGCGTACGCCGACGACCCCGCTGCCGGTCGAACGCGATCCGCGCGCCGTCTTCGAGCGCCTCTTCGGAACGAGCGGCAGCACGGACCGCACCGCACGCCTGGCTCGCCTGCAGCGCGACCGGACCATCCTCGACGCGGTGGGCCCGGAGCTCCAGCGGCTGCAGAAGAACCTCGGCCCGGGCGACCGCACGAAAGTCGCCGAATACTTCGACGCGGTCCGCGACGTCGAGCGGCGCATCCAAACCGCCGAGCAGCAGAGCGCGCGCGAGCTGCCGCTCGTCGACGAGCCGGCCGGCATCCCGGACGACTACGCGACGCACGCCAAGCTGCTGATGGACCTCCTCGCGCTCGCGTACCAGACCGATCTCACCCGCATCAGCACGTTCATGCTGGCGAGAGAGGTCAGCGGCCGGGCGTATCCCGAGATCGGCGTGTCGGACTCACACCACCCGCTCTCGCATCACCAGGAGGAGCCAGCCAAGCTCGAGCGGCTGCACAAGGTGAACGAGTACCACTTCCGGCAGTTCGCCCATCTGGTCAAGCGGATGGCCGAAACCAAGGAAGGCGATGGGACGATGCTCGACCACACGCTGTTCCTGTACGGCACCGGCATCAGCGACAGCAACACGCACTTCCACGACGACCTGCCCGTCGCGCTGGTCGGCGGGCAGAAAGCCGGCATCACGGGTGGTCGCTTCGTGAAGCATCCGCTCGGGACGCCGATCGCCAACTTGTATCTGACGATCCTGGACAACCTCGGCGTCACCCTCGAGAAGTTCGGTGACAGCACGGGCCGACTCGACAAGGTCATCGTCTAACGTCGTCGAGATTTGCTGGCGTTCGGTTCGGAAGGACTGAACGCCAGTCCCGCACGCAGGCTCTCTCACCCAGAAATTCGCTCCCGCACCTGGAGGCTCCGAGGCTGACGTCCGTGCGCCGCACGCTCGGTCTCGTCGCGTTGTTTGCCGGGTGCCTCACGCTGCGCAGCTCGGCGGAGCTCACCGATGCGGCGTTCGAGCGCTTCTACAGTCAGTCTCTCGGCTGCGGCACGTACCGCAGGTACGGCTTTGGAGCCTCCCATCCCTGGGGGAAGCGCTCTTTCGCCTCGGCCTCCTGGACCGCCGGCAGGATGATCACCTTGTCCCCGTCGCGCCAGTTCACCGGCGTGGCGACTTTGTGCTTCGCCGTCAGCTGCATCGAGTCGATCACGCGCAGCACCTCGTCGAAGTTCCGCCCCGTGCTCATCGGGTAGGAGAGGACCAACTTGATCTTCTTGTCAGGACCGATCACGTACACATTGCGCACCGTTTGGTTGTCCATCGCCGTGCGCCCCTCGCAGGTCTCGCCGGCTTCCGCCGGCAGCATGCCGTAGAGCTTCGAGACCTTGAGATCCGCGTCGCCGATCATCGGGTAATTGGGCGCGTGCCCCTGCGTTTCGGCGATATCTTTCGACCACCCGCGGTGACTTTCCACCGGGTCGACACTCAGGCCGATGATCTTCACCCCGCGCTTGTCGAATTCCGGCTTGATGCGGGCCATGTAGCCGAGCTCGGTCGTGCAGACCGGCGTGAAGTCTTTCGGGTGCGAGAAGAGCACGCCCCACGAGTTGCCGAGCCACTCGTGGAAGCGAACGGGGCCTTCGGTCGTCAGCGCTTCGAAATCGGGTGCGTCGCTCCCAATCGGAAGCGGACCGCTCGCGAGCGTCGTGGCCATGGTCATCCCTCCTGTTGCCGCAAGTTAGTGGCGGTCTCCGTGGAGCCCGATTATACTGCCCGTGGGATTGCTGCGCGGTGTATCGTGATTCTGAAACAGTTCTATCTGAACTGCTTGGCCCACGCCTCTTACCTGGTGGGTGATGAGTCGACCCGGACGGCGGCGGTCATCGACCCTCAGCGCGACGTCGACCGCTACCTGCAGTTTGCGGCCGACCATGGGTTGCGCCTCCGATACGTGTTGCTGACCCACCTGCACGCCGACTTCGTCGCTGGCCACCTCGAGTTGCGCGACCGTGCCGGCGCCGCAATCTGCCTCTCGAGCAAGGCGCAGACCGAGTATCCGTTCACACCGCTCGCCGATGGCGGCGTGCTGGAGTTCGGGCGTGTGCGCCTCGTGGCCCTGCACACGCCCGGCCACACACCGGAATCGATGTCGCTGCTGGTCTACGACCTCGATACGAGCGCTGACGTCCCCCACGCCGTTCTGACGGGCGACACGCTGTTCGTTGGGGACGTCGGGCGGCCAGACCTGCGAGCGGCGTTGGGTTGGTCGGCCACGGAGCTCGGTGAACTGCTATACGACTCGCTGCGTGCGAAGCTCTTGCCGCTGCCTGACGCCACGCTCGTCTATCCGGCTCACGGGGCTGGATCGCTCTGCGGCAGGGCGCTGTCGCGGGAGACCGTATCCACCATCGGCGAGCAGCGGCGATCGAACTACGCGCTCCAGCCGATGTCCAAGGCGGCCTTTCTCGAACTGGTGACGGCCGATCAGCCGGAGGCGCCACCGTATTTCACCTACGACGCGGTGCTCAACAGCCGCGAGCGCCCCACGCTCGACGTGGCGCTGGCACGCGAGCTGAAACCACTCTCGCTCGCCGAGGTCCTCGCCAAGGCCGCGGCCGGCGCGCAGCTGCTCGACACGCGCGCTCCAGTCGAGTTCGGCGCGGCGCATCTCTGCGGCAGTATCAACGTCGGACTGGTCGGGCAGTACGCCACGTGGGCCGGGACGGTCCTGACCCGCGACCGCCCGATCGTGATCATCGCCGACCCGGGCGCCGAGACCGAATCGGCGCTGAGACTGGGACGGATCGGCTTCGATCATGTCGTGGGTTATCTGGACCACGGGCTCAATAGCGCCGCGGACCGGCCCGATTTGATTACCGTGACCGAACACCTGGCTCCCGACGTGGTCGCGGCGCGGCTGTCGGCGCCGTCGCCGCCGCTCCTTCTCGACGTGCGAAACGGCTCGGAGCGGGCGCAGAAGTGGATCGGCGAGAGCGTACACATCCCGCTCGGCCAGCTGCGCGACCGGATGCACGACGTGCCGGCGGATCGGCCCGTGATCGTATGCTGCGCAGGCGGCTACCGATCGTCCATCGCCGCAAGCCTGCTGCAGCTGGCTGGGCGCACGCGCGTGAGCGAGCTTGCGGGCGGCACGACGGCGTGGGAAAACACGTCGCTGCCGCTGCAGTCCGGCGAGCCTCGGTGAACCGCTGAAGAAGGACCGAGACCCCTGCGTCGAGCCGATCACCCGTCATCGGTCTCGCGCGATAACCGGTCGACGTCTGCCTCCAACGCGCTCTCGGCGGGCTGCAACGCGGCGGCGGCAGGATGGAGGAAGCCAAAGACCTGGCCGTAGAACTCCAGTTCCGCCTCGAGACATCTCACGATGGTCTCGGCGCGCCGGAAGCCGTGCTGCTCATCGGGAAACGTGACCAGCGCGACTGGAATGCCTCTGGCTTCCACGGCCTCGGCCATCATCCGCGCCTGGTTCGGAGGCACGACGCGGTCCTCGAGCCCCTGAAAGAGGATCAGCGGCGACCGCATCCGGTCCAGATGATCGATCGGCGACCGCGACCGATACACGTCACGTGCGGCCGGATAGGGACCGACCAATCCATCGAGGTAGCGCGACTCGAACTTGTGCGTGTCCTTGGCGAGAAGCTCCAAGTCGGCGATGCCGTAGTAGCTGGCGCCGGCCTTGAAGGTCGCCGACTCGAAGGCGAGCGCCGCCAGTGTCGTGTAGCCGCCGGCGCTCCGTCCGCGAATCGCAACCCGGTCACCATCGACCTCACCCGCCGCGACGAGATGCCGTGCGGCGTTGGCGACGTCGGCGACATCGACCACACCCCACTGCCCCTGGAGCCGGCGACGGTAGTCACGTCCGTAGGCGCTGCTGCCCCCGTAGTTGACGTCGACGACGGCGAAGCCGCGGCTGGTCCAGTACTGGATCTCGAGGCTGAGTCGCGCGTTCGCCGCAGCAGTGGGACCCCCGTGGCACATTACCAGCAACGGCGGGCGTTCCCCGTTCGGTGCGGTGAAGTCTCGATTCCAGGGCCGATAGAAAAACGCGTAGGCCGTGGCTCCGCCAGTTGTGGAGAATTCCAGCGCCTCAGGCTCTGAGAGATACGCCTCTTCGATCTCCACGGCGCACGTGCGGCGGATCACTTCAACTGCTCCCGTTGCCAGCTCGATCCGCACCACCGCATCTGAACGCCGCGGGCCGCCACCCACGACCACGACGTGCGTGGCGGTGGCCGCGAGATTCTCTCCGGGCTCGATGTCGGTGGGCAGCCGCGTGAACTGGCCCGAACCGGTGTCGACGGTGCCGAGCGACCAGCGCCCCTGCCGTGCGGACGCGAGAACGATCTGCGAGGAACCTGTGAAGGCCCATGTCGCAGTCCCCAGCTGCCACATCGGCCGGCCGCACTCGGCCTCCATGGGACAGACCGGCACAACCCCGTCCTCACCGGCGCGATACAGATTCCACCACCCTGAGCGGTCGGAGAGGAAATAGAGCGCGCCGTCAGGCGACCATCCCGGCTGGAGGACCGATTCGCTTGCCCCCCCAGCGACGAGCCGCGCCCCATTCAAGGTGCCGTTCGCCTGCACATCAGCGACCCACAACTCAGTCCCGTCCCACGGCATCTGGGGATGCCGCCACGCGATCCACGCGAGCGTCGAGCCATCGGATTTGAACCGCGGCGCGGCGTAGAAATCGTGGCCCGAGGCGATGACCTGAACCGCCGGCGGTCCACTCTCGAGCGACACACTGACAAGTGTCGTTCTCGGCTCGCCGTCGGATTCCAGATGCTCCTCCCGCACGCACACGAGCCGCGGCCGATGGGGGTCGATGGCGAAATCGGCGTACGCGAAAGGGCCGGGTGGCGTCAGCGCGACCGGAGTCGAGGCGGTCGAGGCGCGGTAGAGGCGCTGGTCCCCAAAGTCGACGTAGTACAACAGGCCATCGCGGACCGTGAACGCGGCCCCTCCGTACTCATGGACCCGCGAGCGTACATTCGCCGAGACAGGCGACACATCATCCACTGCGCCGTCACGTCGTCTCCGGACGACGACGTTGCGTCCACGCTCGTGGGGCCGGCCCTCCACCCAGTAGATATCGTCGGCATCGACGACGAGGCCGCCCAGGCGCAGCGCTGCGTGAGCCACGAGCTGAGGCGTCAGCGGAGATTGCCACGTTCCGAACGGTGCAACGGGACTCATGGGAATCGCATGTCGCCGCGCGGTCTGGACCCGCGCGGCGGCCATGACGCTTCGGAAGCGCTGGGAAGGACTACTTCGACGTGCGGGTGAACAGCCGGAAGCCCTGCGCGAGGCGCTTCTCGATGTTCGGCGATTCGAAGGTCCCGCAAATTCGCTTATGGGCGACACAGGCCTTCGCCACGGTCGCGGTCGCCTCTTCGACCTCAGGGGCGTTGACGTTCGGCCCGGGCGTGCCGACGCCGAGCGAGAGACTGAGATCGCTTGGGCCGATCAGGACGCCCGCGAGCCCGGGCACGGTCAGGATCTCGTTGATGTTCTTCACGCCCTCGCGCGTTTCAATCATGACGATGGCCAGCAGCTCCCCCTCGGGGTTGAGCGGCCAGAGATCGGCCTTTTTCGCGTAGTCGTTGGCCGAAAGGCCCCACAACCGCTGTGCGCCCCCGGGTCCCCACCCTCGAATGCCGGGCGGGTTGGGGTACTTGGCGCCCTTCTGCGGCGGATAGCGCATCGCGCGCACGAGCTTGGCAGCCTCCTCCTTCGTCCGTACTTGCGGCACCACGATGCCGAAGGCGCCGGAATCAAGGATCTGCTTGACGATGTGCTTGAAGTCCTGATCGCCCTCGTGCGGAATGCGGGCAATCGGCGCGTAGCGGGGCTTGGTCGATCCTTCGGGTCGAGCCCCCATCATCGACTTCTCCAAGTCGTCGACCATGAAGGCGTTGTGCTCGAGCGAGGTGAGCTGCCACTGCTCGTTGTAGAACGAGGGCTTCCCCTGCTCGAACTGTTCGATGATGGGATTGAGCCGACCCGTCGCGCCGCCCGACTGTGCCCCAACCGGCACGACGAGGGCGAGGGCGCAAAGCCCCAGCATCGCCGCGGCGGCCCACCACGGCCCCGACCGATTGACGTCGTTCATGTATACCTCCTCAGCGTCGCGACCGGGCCGCGCGCCAGATCCAAAAAACCGATATGCGACTGCCGATTGTATCCAAACGGGCCTCTGACCCCTGTACGCCCACGCGCGGCCCTGGATATAATGACAGCCTTTCCGCAACGTTGAGGCCCCGGAACGATTCCAGGGCGCTTTGAGCACGACCGGAGGAACACCCTTGCAACGAATGGTCAAAACCACGATTACGGCTTCCCTGCTGTCCGCGGTCGTCTTGTGGGTCCCTCACGTCGCATCTGCCCAGATTCAGACCGGCATCATCAGCGGGGTGGTTCGAGACACATCGGGCGCCGTGCTGCCAGGCGTCACCGTGGAAGCGGCCAGCCCCGCGCTCATCGAGAAGGTGCGCAGTGCCGTCACTGACGGGGAGGGTGTGTACCGAGTCATCAACCTCGTGCCGGGCACCTACGCCGTCTCGTTCACGCTCCCCGGCTTCAGCACCGTGAAGCGCGAGGGTCTGGAGCTCTCGGCGGGCGTCACGCTTCCGCTCAATATCGAGCTCAAAGTGGGCGCCGTGGAGGAAACGATTACGGTCTCCGGTGAGACGCCACTCGTGGACGTCCAGAACACGACCCAGCACCGCGTCGTCACCCGTGATGTCTTCGAGACGCTGCCGACGGGCGGCTACTGGTGGAACCAGGCGGTCATCCTGCCCGGCGTGTCGTCGTCCGTGCAGGACGTGGGTGGGCTCAGCTCGCGCGGCGCCAAAGCCATCATGGCGATACACGGCAGCGTGGCGGCTGACATGCCGATGCTCTTCAACGGCATGCGCTACAACGCGGTGTGGGGCACGGGCGGCGGCTCGGGCGGCACCTATACGGTCAACAGCGGCACCGTCGAAGAGCTGGCCATCGACACGGCTGGCGCCAGCGCGGAGGCAGAAAGCTCCGGTGTACGCGTCAATATCATTCCGCGGCAGGGCGGCAATCGGCTCTCGGGCAACAACACGTTCACCTACGCCAGCGACGCGTTCCAGGGCGCCAACCTGAACGACCAGCTCCGCGCCCGCGGGGCTGGAAACCCGTCCAAGACGATCCACAACTGGGACATCAATCCGGCCCTCGGCGGCCCGATCAAGCAGGACCGGGCCTGGTTCTTCTTCTCCTACCAGACCGCCGGCGTCGAGAGCGAACCGCCGGCCGCGCGTGTCGATCGGGTGCCGGACGACTTTCTGTTCACGCCGGACCCGAGCGCCGCACTCCCCCGCAGCCTGGTCCGTTTTCACAGCTTTGCCGCGCGCGTGACGGCGCAGACGTCGAAGAACAGCAAGTTTGGTTTCTACGCGGATCACACTCCGCAGTACCGCCGCAACATCTCGAACGCCGCAACATGGGAAGGCACGACGGTGCAGCAGACACCGATCAATGAGCTGTACCAGGCCACGTGGACCTGGACGGCGACCAATCGCCTGCTGGTCGACGTAGGCCAGTCGTTCCATCCCGAGCTCTTCAAGTTCCCCAATCTGCCTGGCGTGCCCTACGATCGCAGCGGCATCCTGGACACGGGCCTCGGTCTGACCTATCGGGCGCCAACGGCTGCGATCGATCAACGCAGCGACCAATATGCCGGTCGCGCGTCGATGTCGTACGTCACCGGCTCGCACAACCTGAAGGTCGGCGGCGATTGGTTCTGGGGCAATCGCATCTACACCCAGAATCTCCAGACCGACATGCACTACATCTTCAACAATCAAGTTCCGACCTTCGTGAGGCTCCGCACGACGCCGAACCCGGCAAGCGACAACGTGAAGCTGAACTTGGGTCTCTTCGTGCAGGAACAGTGGACGCGCAAGCAGCTCACGCTGAACCTGGGCGTCCGATTCGACTACCTCAATGCCTACACGCCGGCTCAGGACGTGCCCGCCAACCGGTTCGTCGGCCGACGCGTGTTCCCGGAGTTCCCCAACCAACCGAACTGGCGCGATCTCAACCCGCGCATCGGCGCGTCGTACGACCTCTTCGGCAACGGCCGGACCGCCATCAAGGGCAACATCGGCCGGTACATGGAGCTGCAGGCCGTGGGTGTGACCGAGCTCGTGAACCCGATGATCGCGCCGGGCGGCACGACCACTGACCGGGCGTGGGCAGACGCGAATCGCAACTTCTTCCCCGACTGCGATCTCATCAACCCGGCCGCCAACGGCGAGTGCGGCCCGTACACGAACGGCAACTTCGGACGCGCGATCGTCACCACCCGGTACCGGGACGGCCTCCTCGAAGGGTGGGGCAATCGCGGCTTCAACTGGGAGATCGCGGCGGGGGTTCAGCACCAGCTGACCGACGGCCTGTCCGCGGAAGTCTCCTATCACCGTCGATGGTTCGGCAACATCCGCGTGCTCGACAACCTCGACGTCACCCCGGCTGACTACAATCCGTACTGCGTGACCTCTCCGGTGCATCCGAGCCTGCCGGGCGGTGGAGGCCAACAGCTCTGCGGGTACTTCGACATCACACCGGCCAAGCTCGCCGCGAACACGAACGTGTGGGTCGACGGGAGCGACCTGGGCGCCCGACAGACGTTCAACGGCGTCGACATCAACGTGAACGCGAGGCTCCGGGGCGGCTTGGTGCTGCAGGGAGGGTTGGCCATCGGCAAGAACTACGCCTCGGTTCAAACTTATGCGCCACTCGGCGCCGGTGCGGGCGCCAATCAGGCCCTGCAACCCACCTGCTTCGTGGTCGATTCACCGCAGGTGGGCGAGTTCTGCAACGAGAATCCGCCGTACCAGAATCAGCTCAAGGGATCGGCTATCGTGCCGCTGCCGTGGTGGGGGATCGAAACGAGCGTGACTTTCCAGAGCATTCCCGGGATCGAGCGGCGTGCTGCATGGGCGGCGCCGAACTCGGCGATCGCCCCCTCGCTCGGACGCAATTTGGCGGCGGGCAGCGCCGCCACCGCCACGGTGCAGCTGATTCGACCGTTCACCGAGTTCGAGGACCGGCTCAACCAGGTCGACTTCCGCATCGCGAAGAACCTCAGGGTGGGGGCGACGACGATTCGGCCGCAGTTCTCGATCTTCAACCTGTTCAACGCCTCGACGGTGCTCGGGATCAATCAGGCGTTCGGCGCGGCATGGCTGCGACCGACGAACATCCTGGCTCCGCGTATTGCGACGATCGGCGCGCAAGTGAACTTCTAACTCATCGGGGCTCCGCCCCGAACCCCGGCTCGGTCGCTCGCGGGGACCCTCCGCCCCGCGCCGCAACCTCGCGGGCGCGCTGTGCGCGCCGTCGATCTAACGCAATCGCGACCGGGGCTCCGCCCCGAACCCCGGCTCGGTCGCTCGCGGGGACCCTCCGCCCCGCGCCGCAACCTCGCGGGCGCGCTGTGCGCGCCGTCGATCTAACGCAATCGCGACCGGGGCTCCGCCCCGAACCCCGGCTCGGTCGCTCGCGGGGACCCTCCGCCCCGCGCCGCAACCTCGCGGGCGCGCTGTGCGCGCCGTCGATCTAACGCAATCGCGACCGGGGCTCCGCCCCGAACCCCGGCTCGGTCGCTCGCGGGGACCCTCCGCCCCGCGCACAGCGCACCCTCGCGGGCGCGCTGTGCGCGCCGCCGTTATGCGCAGCAACAACGAGCTCCTTCTCGTGTTGCGCATAACGGTCGCCTCAAGGCCCGATATCATAAGGAGACCCTCGCGGCTTCACCTGTGAGTGCCGGGAGCCAGAGCTGCACGTTCGCTGTGATCTACACGCTCTCAGCCGTCGCGTTTTGTGTGGTGGCGCTGCTGCCGGGCGTCGCCTGGGCGCAGGCCGGCGAGACCACGGCCGCCACCGCTCCCACGTTCACGAAACACATCGCGCCGCTCGTCTTCACCCACTGCGGCGCCTGCCATCGGCCAACCGGTTCGGCGCCCTTCAGCCTGCTGACCTATTCGGACGCCCGTCCCCGCGCGGCCGCGATGGCGCGCGTCACGGTCTCACGGGCGATGCCGCCGTGGAAGACCGACCCGACGTCGCATGAGTTCATCGGGCAACGTCGGCTGACCGCCCAGGAGATCACCACCTTCGCCGAATGGGCACGAACCGGTGCGCGCGAAGGAACCCCGTCCGATCTCCCGCCGTTACCCATCTGGAACGACGGCTGGCAGCTCGGGACGCCGGACCTCGTGCTCACGCCAATCGAACGCTACACCCTCCCGGCCACGGGGCCCGACCGCTTTCGTGTCTTCGTGTTGTCGATTCCGCTGACCGAGACACGGTACGTGCGCGGCGTTGAGTTCCGGCCGGATGATCCACGGGTCACGCATCACGCCAACATCCTGATCGATCGCTCCTCGACCTCGCGCGAGCGGAACGCCGAGGATCCCACGCTCGGCGAGTCAGGCCTGCTCGCGGCGACAACGGAGTACCCGAACGGACACTTGCTGGGATGGACACCAGGCCTGCCCGATCCGTTGTTACCCCAGGGTCTGTCGTGGCCGCTCGATCCAGGCACCGACGTCGTCGTCCAGCTCCACATGGTGCCGGATGGCCAGCCGCGACCCGTGCGCTTCTCGATCGGGTTGTTCTTCGCCCCCGATCCACCGCAGCAGACCCCAGCCATCTTGCGCCTTGGGCGCCGGGATCTCGATATTCCCGCGGGCGCGCGCGAGTACGTGACGACCGACTCGTACGTCGTGCCGGTCGACGTCGACGTGCGGGCGCTCAAACCACACGCGCACTTCCGCGCACGGTCGATCGAGGCTCTTGCGACGCTGCCGGACGGCACGACTCGATCGCTGCTGACGATCACCGACTGGGATTTCCGCTGGCAGCACGTGTATCGCTACGTCGAGCCCATCTCGCTGCCGAAAGGCACCCGGGTGGCCATGCGGTACGTCTACGAGAACTCCCCCGAGTCGAAGCGCAACCCCGAGCGTCCACCCCGGCGGGTTGTCTGGGGTCCCCGGTCGAATGATGAGATGGGCGATCTCTGGATCCAGGTCCTGACTCGGACGGAGGCGGATCGGCTCGTCCTGACGAAGGACTTCGGACGTCGATGGATGGAAGCCGAGCTGATGGGATTCGAGACGCTGCTCGCCCGAGATCGCGACAATCCGGTGCTGCACGAAGAAGCTGGGCTCCTCAACCTGCAGCTGGGCCGGGCGGCGCAGGCCTCATCACATTATCAGGCGGCGCTGCAGCGCAGACCGGGGTCGGCGATGGCGTATTTCAACGTCGGAACTGCACTCTTGGCGGGAGGACGGCTCGGCGAGGCAGAGCGCGCCTACCGCGAGGCCATCCGATTGAGGCCGGGCTACGCAGCCGCGCACAACAATCTCGGCAACGTCCTGATGGGACTCGGCCGAGCCAGCGAGGCCTTGACGCACTACGAAGCGGCGATCGCTGCCGATCCGCGGCACGCCGGCGCGCACAACAACCGTGGTCAGCTCCTCATGTCTCGGGGCGAGCTGACCGCCGCGCGCGCGTCTCTCGAGACCGCGACTGCGCTGAACCCGCGACTGCCCGACGCGCACTACAACCTGGGCCTTCTGCTGCAAGCGCTCGATGAGCGCTCCGCCGCCGCCGAGCGGTTGCAGCGCGCGGTCAGCCTCGCGCCGGAGTGGGATCGGGCGCTCACGTCGCTCGCCTGGCTGCTGGCGACGAGCGCAGACGACGCCGTCAGGAACGTGCCCAGGGCGCTGGAGCTGGCCGAGCGGGCGACGCGGCTGACCGCTCGCCGCAGCGCCCCCGCGCTGGACGCCCTCGCGGCGGCCTACGCCGCCAGCGGTCAGTTCGAGCGCGCCGTCGGCACGGTCAGCGAGGCCCTGCGGCTGGCCAGCGGCACCGCCGCGGAGCCCGACTTACGCGAGCGTCGAGCCCTCTACGAGGCGCGGCACCCCTTCCGCGAGTAGCGGTCAGCTGTCAGCAGTCTGCCTCAGGCAGCACTCTTCTTTCGGGGTCTTGAGCACTCGTCTGAAGCACCAGATCGTCAGGACCCAGACGAAGATCAGCGAGGCTCCCATGGTGATCCAGCCACCGAGGCTCATCGCTTCCCGCCGTTCCGATGCGCCTTCGCCGGAGCCTTGGGTGGATGGGCGTCCTCCCACGGTTCCTCATCGTCGAGGTCGAGTCCCTCGGCGCGCCAGCGCCTCTCGCCGACCCGCACCAGCGCGAGGAGGAAGACGAGGGTCGCGACAATGGAGAGGATCCCCACGCGCGAGCCCGTCGTGGCCCACGCATCGCGCATCGATGGCCCCAGGTTCTGGACGCAGAACGCCACGAAGATGATGATCAAGTACGTCGGCGCGACGTACTTCATGATGAACTTGAAGATCGGCGGCACCCGAATCGACGCGCCCTCGTGCAGCTCCTTCCAGCCGCGGTCGATACCGAACACCCACCCGAAGCAGATGATCTGGACCGCGGCGAGGACGTAGATGAGCAGCGTGCCGGCCCAGAAGTCGACCGTGCTCCAGTACGCACCGCCTTTGGTGAACCAGAGCGTGAGCAGGGCCCCGACTGTGCCGATCGCGGCGATGAGGCCGGTCGCCTTGCCGTGACTCCAGCCGAGCGATTCCTTGACGGTGGCGACGCCGGGCTGATACATCGACAACGAGCTGGTGATGGCCGCCAGGAACAGCATCAGGAACCAGAGCGCGCCGATGATGTTCCCGAACGGCCCCATGTGGGCGAACACGACGGGCAGCGTGGCGAAGCCGAGCGCGAACGAGCCGCTGGCGACCGCAGCCGTCGTGCCGGCCAGCCCGAGGAACACGAAGGCCGCCGTGAGGGTGATCATGCCACCGAAGCCCACCTCGAAGAGCTCGTTGGTCGCGCTCGCAGTGAGTCCCGACAGCGCCACATCGTCACGCTTCTTCATGTACGACGCGTAGTTGATGATGACGCCGAAGCCCACCGACAGGCTGAAGAAAATCTGGCCGGCTGCCGCGAGCCAGGTTTGCGCATCACCCAACTTCGAGTAGTTGGGATTCCACATGTACCCGAGCCCGTTCAGCACGTTCTGCTCGGGTCGGGTCGGGTCGGGCGTGCCCAGCGTGAGCACGCGCACCAGCACGACGAGCGCACAGACCGCCATCGCCGGCATCGCCCATGAGCAGAACCGTTCGATGCCCTTCGACAGACCACGGAAGACGAAGTAGATGTTGAGAGCGAAGACCACCGTCCACGAGATGACGGTCAGCCAGGAGTCTCCGGTGAACAGGATGCCGTCCTCGCCGGCTCCCGAGAAGGCACTGAAGAACGCGGCCGCGGTCGCGGTCTGGTCGGCGACCGGCGCATTGACGTCGACGCCGATGCCGCCGGTCACATATTTGAGGAAGTAGCCGACCGTCCAGGCCTGGACGAAGACGTAGTAGTAGGAGACCGCGAGCGGAATGAGCACGCCGACCACGCCCAGGTAGCGGCCCAGACTGCCTTTGGCGAAGAGGCCCATGATGGCGGGCGCCGAGTGGAAGCCTTTCTTCCCGCCGTACCGGCCCATGGCCCACTCGGCCCAGCCGATCGGAATGCCGAGGAGCAGGAGCGCCGCGAAATACGGAATCAGGAAGGCGCCGCCGCCATTTTGCGCGGCCTGACCGGGGAAGCGCAGGAAGTTCCCGAGCCCGACGGCCGATCCAGCAACCGCCAGGATGACCCCGAGCTTCGATCCCCACTCCTCTTTGTGCGTCGTTGCCATGCGCTGGGCAGTCTAGCAGGGAACGCGCTCGGCGCAACCGCGGCTCACTCGAGGCGGAGCAAGGCGGCCACCGCTCGTTCATAGATCGTCGACAGTCGGCCGAGGTCGTCCGCGCACAGCCGCTCGTCCACCTTGTGAATCGACTCGTTGACCGGGCCGAATTCGACCACCTCGCGGCAGACAGCCGTCAAGAAGCGACCGTCCGACGTCCCTCCGCTGGTCGAGAGCGCCGGACGAAGGCCTGTCACCGAGGCAACCGCCGTGGACACGGCGTCGACGAGCGAACCGCGGGCGGTCACGAAGGGCCGGGCCGGCCGTGACCACGTCAGCTCGTACTCGAGCCGGTGCCGCTCGAGCACGTCACGTACGCGCGCTTGCAAGTCCTCGACCGTGGACGCTGGCGAGAAACGGATGTTGAACCGCACATCGAGCGCGCCTGGAATCACATTGGTCGCGCCGGTGCCCGCATGCACGTTCGAGAACTGAAAGCTCGTGGGCGGGAAGTGATCGTCGCCTCGATCCCACTCGAGGGCCGCGAGCTCGTGGAGCGCCGGGAGCGCGTCTTTGATGGGGTTCCGTCCGTGGTCGGGATAGGCGATATGGCACTGGACGCCCCGGACGCGTAGCGCGCCGTTCAGGGACCCGCGCCGTCCGTTCTTGAGCGTATCGCCGAGCCGCGTGGTGGAGGTCGGCTCACCGAGTATGCAGGCGTCGATCGTCTCACCTCTCGAAGCGAGCGTCTCGACGACCGCCAATGTGCCGTGCTCCGCATTGCCTTCCTCGTCCGAGGTCAGGAGGACGGCGAGCGATCCCGACCGTGCTGCCTTGCTGCGCGCGAGGCGCTCTGCGCTCGTCACCATTGCGGCGACAGACCCTTTCATGTCGGCCACCCCACGGCCATAGATGTAGCCGTCGCGCTCGGTGACCACGAACGGATCACTCGTCCACTGCTCGCGTGGTCCCGGTGGCACGACGTCCACATGTCCGGCGAGGCAGACGAGCGGGCCGTCAACGCCATGGCGAGCCCAGAGATTGCTCACGCCGCCACGCGCGATCCACTCACACCGGAAGCCCGCCGCCGCCAGACGAGCACCGACGATCTCGAGCGCCCCATCGTCCGCGGGCGTGATCGATTGACAGGCAACCAGCGCGGAGAGCAGCGCGCGCGTCTCTCGCTGAACGTCATCCGGTAACATCGGTGGCGACATGGGTGTCACGTGCGAGCGAGCCGCGATCCGGCCCCAGCCGACACGGGGTCACGTCCGCGGCCCGCGGCGCATCTTATGCCCGCAGCAGCTCGTTGATGGTGGTCTTCTCGCGTGTCTGGGCATCCACTCGCTTGACGATGACCGCGCAGGCGAGTGCGTACTTGCCATCCGGCGACGGAAGGCTCCCCGGGACGACCACCGAGCCCGACGGGACTCGACCGTACAGAATTTCGCCGGTCGCCCGATCGTAGATCTTCGTGCTCTGCCCGATGAACACCCCCATCGAGACGACCGAGTACGCCTCGACAATCACACCCTCGACGATCTCCGACCGGGCGCCGATGAAGCAGTGATCCTCGATGATCGTCGGGTTGGCTTGCAGCGGCTCGAGCACGCCGCCGATGCCGACCCCGCCTGACAAATGCACGTGCTTCCCGATCTGCGCGCACGAGCCAACGGTCGCCCACGTGTCGACCATCGTCCCCTCGTCGACGTACGCGCCGATGTTGACGTAAGAGGGCATCAAGACGACGTTCTTGCCGATGAACGCACCTGTGCGGGCGACGGCTGGCGGCACGACCCGGTATCCACCCTCACGGAAGTGCGCCTCCGCGAATCCGTCGAACTTCGTGGGCACTTTGTCGTACCAGGCCAGCCCGGGCCCTGGTGCGATGAGCTGGTTCTCGTGCGTCTTGAAATACAGGAGCACCGCTTTCTTGATCCACTGGTGGGTCGCCCACTGGCCGTCAATCTTCTCTGCCACGCGCAGTCGTCCAGCGTTCAGCTCGGAGACGACGTGCCGCAGCGCGTCGACCAGCTCGGGCGGCGTCTGTCCGAAGACGATCTCCGTCCGCCGCTCGAAGGCCGCGTCGACGATCGCCGCGAGCCCGTCGGTCGAGGTGCGTGGCTCAGTCACCGGTGACCCCATACGTGTCCTCACAAAAGCGCACGATACGCCTCCCCGCCTCGACACAGTCGTCGAGCGGCGGCACGAGCGCCATCCTGACGTACCCAACGCCCGGGTTCAGCCCGTGCGCCTCGCGCGACAGATACTGGCCGGGCAACACCGTCACGCCAGTCGCGGCGTACAGGTCGCGCGCGAAGGTCGCATCGCACCCAAGCGGACCTGGCCCCCCGCCCGCGCGGGCGGGCACGCCCGCCCAGAGATAGAAGCCGGCGTCCGGGGCCTGTACGCGCAGGACCCGCTGGAGCATGGGGACGAGCGCCGCGAACTTCGCGCGGTATTCGGCGCGATTGTCGCGCACGTGTGCCTCGTCGTTCCATGCGGCGATGCTCGCGTGCTGCACGGCCAGACCCATCGAGCAGCCATGATACGTGCGATACAAGAGGAACTGCCGCAGCACTCGTGCGTCTCCGGCAACGCCGCCCGAGCGCAGCCCGGGCGCGTTGGACCGCTTGGACAAGCTGACGAACACGACCAGGTTGCGGTAGTCGCTTCGTCCCAGACGGTCGGCGGCCTCGAGCCCGCCAGGCGGTGGCGCCGCCTCGTCCGGATAGATCTCCGAGTAGCACTCGTCTGACGCGATCACGAACCGGTAGCGATCAGACAGCTCGAAGAGCGTGCGCCACTGCTCGAACGAGAGGACCGCTCCCGTTGGATTGCCGGGCGTGCAGACGAACACCAGCTGCACCCGCTGCCAGTCGGCCTCCGGAAGGGACGCCCAATCGAGCGCGAAGCGTGAGCTCGCGGTCTGATTCAGGAAGCGCAGCTCCGCCCCGGCCAGCAGCGCGCCGCCTTCATAGATCTGATAGAAGGGGTTCGGCGAAACGACCAGCGGTGCGCCACCCGCGTCCGCGCTGACCGTCGCCTGCGCGAACGCAAAGAGCGCCTCGCGAGTGCCGTTCACCGGCAGCACCTCCGTAGCCGCATCGAGGCGCCGCAATCCATAGCGCCGCACGAACCAGCCGGCCATGGCTTCGCGCAACCGATCGAGACCCGCGGTCGTCGGGTAGACGGCCAGGCCGTCCAGGTGCGCGACGAGCGCCTCGCGCACGAGCGCGGGGGTGGGATGCTGCGGTTCACCAATGGACAGCCGGATGAGCCGGGATGACGGGTTGGCGCCGGCCAGGAGCGCGTTCAGCTTCTCGAAGGGATAGGGCTGGAGGCGGTTCAGGCGCGCGTTCATCGCCCATCATCCTAGCAGGCACTCGGAGGCAACCGAACGCCCGGCTCCCAAGACGAACGCCCCGCCCGCCGATGGTCGAACCTGTGAGGGTCTCCCGCACCGCTTCTGCGAGCCCCGCCGGAGCCGTGCCGAGCGGCGCGGGAAGCGCGAAAGCGCCTAAAGGGCCTGCAAGCGCAGCACGCTGTTGTCGACGTCGATGCCGACGCGGTACTTGCTCAGGAAGCGGTGTCCGACGATCCCTCCGAGCTCGAAGCCGAGGAGCACGCTGGGCGCGTTGAGGTTCAAGACCACGACCGGAAAGTTCGTGTACTTGATGGCGTTGAACGAGAGATCAACACCTGGCAGGAGAAACGCGTCCTTGTCCCAGCCAGACGAGCCGAAGACCTTGAGCGCGATCCTGCGCGCCGGCGGCGGGCGCTTGAGCGCGGTCACGGTCGCCTGACTGATCGAAATCACCTCGCCACCCGTGTCGACGACGAAGTTCGCCGGGTTCCGGCCGTCCACGGTCCCGCGAACCGTGGCCAACCGGTGCATCCGCATCGGAAGCTCGAAATCCGACTTCCCATAGGTCAGACGCTTCCCGAACGTGAGCTTCCGCGCCTTGTAGTCGATGATCATCGAGAACCCGAGCGCGAGCGGAGACAGACTCTCTTGTTCTTTGATCGGTAGATCGCGCATGGGGGGATCCTTCACCATGCACGGGACGTTGCGCAGCTTGAGCGTCCCCAGCTCGAGCGTGTCGATGCGCGCGAGCTGCAGGCCGCGCATCCCCGCGTTCCCCACTCCCGCGCTGAGCGTGTAGGTGATGGGCGTGATGCCCAGGCGCTGCGCCGTGGGCTTGGTGATGATCGTGTTCTCGGCGCCGGTGTCGACGACGAAGTCCTGAAACGATCCGTCGTTGACCTTGGCGCGCAGCACGATCTTGTCGCTCACCAGCCGGAAATCGATCGTATAGGTCTGATCCTCGGCGCCCGGCTCGATCTCGAAGGGGACGCGCTGGCCGAACGACCGGAGGAACTTGACTTCGGCGCGAGCCCAATCCGCTTTGTCGCTCCGATCCTTGTTCGGGAGCAGGTTGACGTAGTTGGAGTACGCGGCGGCCGCTTCCTCGAATCGGTGGAGGCGCTCGTAGACAGTACCCACCGTATGGTGGATCTCGAGATCGCGCGGCGCCAGGCGGAGCGCGGCCTGGGCCTCGTCGAGCGCGAGGTCGAGCCGACTGCGTGCGGCGAGCGACCGAGCGATCCCGTGGCGGCCGCGGGCCAGATCGGGCACCTGCGCGACGACGTCTTTGTAGTGAGACTCGGCTTCCTCGAACAGGCCCGCCGCCCAGAGCGCGTCGGCATACAGCGCCCGTGCCGCGGGGTCTTCCGGCGAGCTGGCGAGCAGGATTTCGGCTTCGGCCCGGGCGACCTGGAACTCGGCAACACGCAGCGCCGACTGGACCAGCCCGGACCGGGCGGCGCGTACGTCGGCGGGCGGCGAGGCGCGCAGGGCCCGCTGATACGCATCGAACGCGTCGGAGAACCGTCCCTCGGCGAAGAACACCTGTCCCAGCCGCAGCTGCACCTCGCCGGTCTGCGACGCGGACGACACGTCAGCCGAGCGCAGCCAGGAGCCGCCCCATGTGCTGACGACCACGGCCGCGATCACAGCAGTGCGAAGATGCATGAGATTGCCCCCGATCACCGGCTCGACGCATTGCTCACGCCCCGGTCCGTTCCGTGTCGTATCGGCCCGGGCGACTCGGGGCCTGAGTGACACCCGCGTCAGAATAGGCCTCGCTGAGCGTAATCAGGATCGGTGCCAGCGAGAGAAGGGTCGCTGGTCAAGAATAGCGTACGGATCGGGCTTTCGAAGTGCGAAATTGCGGACCGAGGTGTGCCGGTTTACCGGGTGTACTGCTCGATCGGCACGCCGTCGTACATCTCATCGACGCGCAGGATCTGCGCCTCCCGGCTGTAGGTGCCGAGCTCGTAGTCCTCGCTCATGATCAGGGCCTTGATGGGCTTGGTCGGGCACACCTCGGCGCACAGCCCGCAGAAGCTGCACCGCGAGAGGTTGAAGTCGAAGTAGTCGAGCACCTTGATCTTCGTGCCCGGCTCGCGGTGCCCGCCGAGCACGATGAGCTCGTCCGGGCAGGCCTTGGCGCACTGGTCGCACACGATGCAGGTCTGCGCTCCTGTGCCGGGCTCGGTCTGGAGACGCAGTACGCCACGGAACCGCGGGGCGGTCGGTCGCCGTTCGGCTGGATACTGGAACGTGAACGCCGGCTGGGGTGTGTACTTCAGCGTGAGCAGCAGACCCTTCCAGAGGTCGACGAGGAGCAGGGTCTTGAGCAGTCGAATGATGGTGTTCACGGCGTCACGCCCTGTCGCCGATGACCGTCGGCTCGGTGTCGCCCGACATGATCACACGCTCCTTGCGGAGCACGGTCCCTTCCTTGCGGATCTTGTCCTGCAGGCGCATCAGCCCATAGAGAAGCGCCTCGGGACGCGGCGGGCACCCGGAGACGTACACGTCCACCGGCACCACCTTGTCGACGCCCTGCAACACGCTGTAGGTGGGAAACGGTCCGCCCGCGTTCGAGCAACTTCCCATCGAGATGACCCACTTGGGCTCGGGCATCTGGTCGTAGAGACGCCGGAGCACCGGCGCCATCTTCTTCGTCACCGTCCCCGCGACAATCATCAGGTCGGACTGCCGGGGCGAGGCGCGGAACACCTCGGCGCCGAAGCGGGCGATGTCGAAGCGGGACGCCGAGGCGGCCATCATCTCGATGGCGCAGCAGGCCAAGCCGAAGCCCATCGGCCAGATGGATGACTCGCGCGCCCAGTTGAGGACACGGTCGATGCTGGTCGTGATGAAGTTGTCTTCGAAACGATGATCGATCAGGCCCATCGGTGGCAGACGCTCCAGTCGTTACGTCAGATAGTAGTCACGGTTCCTGGCGATATAGGCCGTCCACGGTCCGGGCGTCTCGTCGAGCGCGAAGATGGCCTCGACCGGGCACGCAGGGACGCACGCCCCACAATCGATGCACTCGTCGGGATGAATATAAAGCATTTCGGCGGCCGCGAACCCAGGCTCGTCCTTCCGCGGATGAATGCAGTCCACCGGGCAGACATCCACACACGCGGTGTCCTTCGTTCCGACACACGGCTCGCAGATGATGTAGGCCATGCCTTCCACGGTGGGACGCCGCCGGCGCGAGGCTGTCAGAGCGTCACGGCGGGACGGTACACGCACCACGATCGTACTCGCCCCCCCACGAAGTGTCAACGAAGACGGGGTTGGGGCAGGCCTTGGGTTCTATAATCGAGCTTCCGTGGCCTGCGGGTGTCCTCGTGGCGTGCGGCGCTCCGTGCTCGTCGCTGCGCTGGCACTCGGCGCGGCGTCCGACCTTCACGCCCAAGGGCTGCCCAGAGAGCCGCTGGTCTTCGGTGACGGCCGCGTGACCGTCGCCGGCACGATTTCGGCCACCGCAAGCTGTGCCCACGCGCCCCGGGAATTCGGCGGCGGCTGTGCCAGCGACACCGGCTATTTCAACTTCACCGACTATCAGGATTCCCTGGTCCGGTTGTTCCGCATCGATGTGTCGGCTTCAGTGAACGCCGGCCGGCGCCTCGCGGTCCTGACCGAGGTCCGGAGCATGAATCTCGCGCGGCCCGAGGCCTACGCGCTCTTCCTGCGCGTCCGGCCGTGGCCGGCGCGTCGGTTCGACATCCAGGCGGGGCGCATTCCGCCAACCTTCGGCGCCTTCGCGCGCCGATCGTACCCGTCCGACAACCTGCTCATCGGCCTGCCCCTGCCCTACCAGTATCTGACCTCGTTACGCGCCGACGCCATTCCCGCAAACGCCGACGAGCTCATCGGGATGCGCGGCCGAGGCTGGTTGTCGAGCTTTTCGATTGGCGAGACACAGCCGTTCAACGGCGTGCCGCTCGTGAACGGCCTCCGATTCGACACCGGGGTCCAGGTGCACGCCGCCACCGAGACGCTCGACGTCACGGGGTCGATCACCGCGGGCACGCTGGCACGCCCGCTCGTTCGCGACGACAACGCTGGCAAACAGCTCTCGGGACGGGCATCGTGGCAGCCATTGCCCGGTCTCATTCTGGGGACATCGGGTGCACGGGGTCTCTTCGTGGACCGGTCGGCGACAGCACAAGCCGGGCTCCCCTCGGACGACCGATCGCTCACCCAGACGGCCTGGGGCACCGACGTGGAGTACTCTCGCGACCATTACCTCGTTCGCCTCGAAACCGTCCTGGCCTCGTGGCGGCTGCCCAGGGTGCGGTCACCGTTCATCGACACCCCGCTCAGAGCGCTTGGTACGAGCGTCGAAGGACGGTACAAGGTTCGTCCGGGGCTGTACGCCGCCGCGCGGTGGGACCATCTTGGTTTCAGCCGCGTCGCCGGCAGCGCGGCCACACGAACCTGGGACGCGCCGGTCACGCGCGTGGAAGCGGGATTCGGATACATGCTCGACCGCAACGTCATCCTCAAGGGAAGCTATCAGCGCAACGTCCGGGATGGTGGACGCGTGCGCGCGCTCACCATCGGCGCTGCGCAGCTGGTGTTCTTCTTCTGATTCACCGATGCGGACGCGAATCCCCGGTGCCGGCGCCCACGACCCCGCGACCGAAATCGACGAGGCGCTGCCCCGAACTTCGCGTCAGTCGCTCGCGCCCCTCGACGAGAGCCCAGGCCGCCCTCTATTCGGTCGCAGGGCTGGGGCCAGGCCCTGGACCTGGCTCGTCGTCCTGGCGCTGGCTGAGTCGATTCCGGCGCCGGTGACGAGTGCCGCTGCGGCCGGCGGCCTCATTCGTGGTCGGGTGGAAGTACGGCGGCCCGTGATGAGCGGCGAGCGGCGCCCGACGGTCTCCACGCTGGGAGCACCGCCAGAGCGGAGCCGGCCCGATTCGACGCGGTCGGTCGTCTTCTTGCAGTCGGCCCCGCGGGGGGCGTTCGAGCAGCCCGATCCCAGCCGGGCGGTCATGGACCAGCGCAACGAGACCTTCGTGCCCCAAGTGCTCGCCGTCACGACGGGCACGACGGTCGATTTTCCGAACAGCGACCGGATCTACCACAACGTGTTCTCGCTCTCGAAAGCCGCCCGCTTCGATCTGGGCCGCTACGCGGTCGGCAAGTCGAAGTCGGTGCGCTTCGACCGAGCCGGCATCGTGCGGGTGTTCTGCGACATTCATTCGCACATGAACGCGTTCATCCTGGTCTTCGGCCATCCCTACTTCGCGATGACCGACGCCGAGGGACGCTACCGGATCGATCGCGTCCCGCCCGGCTCGTACAAGCTCGTGGCCTGGAACGAAGGCACGGTGTCGGAGCCCCAGCCGGTCACGGTGGTGGAGGGCGGATCGGCTGAGGTAGACATCACGCTGCGATGAACCTGCTCTCGTCGCTCCAAGGTCGAATCTTCCTCGCGGCGGTGCTGCTCACCGTCTTCACGATCGCGGTGGCCATTTATCTGGTCAGCGTGGGTGTGAACCGCGAGGCGGAGACAAGCCTGCGCCGCGATCTGGTCGCGACCGGCGATCTGGTCGAGCAGCTGCGCGCGACCCGCACCGAGACGTTTTCGACCATGGCGCGGCTGTTCGCCGACGCGCCGAAGCTCAAGGCGGCCGTGGAGACCGACGATCCTCCGACGGTGCAAGGCGTCGCCGACGAGTATCAGGTGCAACTGCATGCCCGGCTGCTGATGGTGACCAACAAGAAGGGTCGCCCGCTGGCAAACATCGGGGCGCCGCCCGGGGAAGCCAACCCCGACTCGACGCGGGCGCTCGTGGCCGAAGCGCTCGAGGGCCGGGAGAGCGTCACGATCGTGCCTGCATCCGACGGCATGCTCCAGGTCACCACGGTGCCGATCGTCATCGGGCTCGAGCGCCCGGACATTCTCGGCGCCCTGAGCGTGGGCTTCCTGTTCGACGATGCGCTGGCGGCACAGCTGAAATCGGCGACCGGCAGTGACGTCGCCTTCGGCATGGACGGGCGCATCCTCGCTTCCACGGTCGCACCCGACGACCGACACGCCCTCGTGCCGCTGCTCGACATGACCGAGCCACGCGTGGTCGCGATCGGCAAGGAAGAATTCGTGGCGCTCGCGCTGCCACTCTGGCCGGGGGCCTCGCCGCCGACGACGGCCAAGCCGGTCGCCGTGATCCTACGGTCGCGGGTGGACCAGCTGCGATTCCTGCGTCAGATCGATACCGAGCTGACGGTGACGGCGCTCATCGGCGTGCTGCTGGCGACCTTCCTGAGCTTCGTCGTCGCCCGGACGGTCACGAGGCCGCTCGCGGCGATCGCCTCCGCGATGCGCGAGGTCGCGGCGACCGGCGATCTCACCCGCAAGATCGCCTTGCGTGGCGGTATGTGGTCGCCGGACGAGGACACGCGGCTGCTCGCGAAGACCCTCAATACGCTCACCGACTCCATCGCGCGCTTCCAGCGCGACGTGTCGCAGCGCGAGCGGTTGTCGTCGCTGGGGCGGCTGTCGACCGTCATCGCGCACGAGATCCGCAACCCGCTCATGATCATCAAGGCCGCGGTCCACAACCTGCGTCAGCCGAGCGTGCCGCCCGAACGCCTGCGCGAAGCCGTGGCCGACATAGACGGCGAAGTCGCGCGACTCAACCGGATCGTGAACGAGGTGCTTGATTTCGCGCGTCCCATCCGATTCGAGCTCGCGCCAACCGACCTGAACGCTCTCTGCCGGGAGTCGGCCGATGCCGCACAGGCGTCGGCGGGACCGGCCGTCGCCCTCGCCCTCGATCCGGCAGCCGCCACCGTGACGACCGACGCGGAACGCCTGCGGCAAGCGCTCGTGAATCTCATCGCGAACGCCCGCCAGGCCGTGGACGCACGGGCAGCGGCGGTGACGGCCGGCCACGCGTCAGCGCTCGTCGCCACCGGCGCCAACGGTCGCGGGGCGGCGCCCGTCGTCGTGCGGACCGAGGCCAACGGCGAACGGGTGCGCATCGTGATCGCCGACATGGGCGAGGGCATCGATCCCAGCGATTTGCCGCACGTGTTCGACCCCTACTTCACGACCAAGCGCGGGGGCACGGGGCTCGGCCTGCCGATCGCCAAGAACATCGTCGACGGTCTGGGGGGCTCGCTGAGCATCGTCAGCGCAGCCGGCCGCGGCACCGAGCTGCGCATCGAGCTGCCACGTGTCCCCGAGCCGGCGGTTTCCTTCGCGTAGAGACGCCACGTTATGGCCGGTCCGCATGGTTCCATCCTGCTCGTCGACGACGAAGAGAAGATCCTGAGAGCGCTCGGGCGCGCCCTGCGCGAGGCGGGTCACGAAGTCAGCGAGACGACGAGCCCTCGTGAGGCGCTGCGTCTCCTTACCGCCCGTCCCTTCGATCTCGTCATCGTCGACAACGTCATGCCGCAGCTGAGCGGGCTCGATCTGATTCGCGACTACGTCGCGACCGTGCCCGAGAGCGAGCGGGCGCAGGTGCTCATGATGACGGCGCATGCCACGGTCGAGAGTGCGCTCGAAGCGATGAAGCTCGGCGCGCTGGACTACCTGCAGAAGCCGTTCGAGATCGACGAGCTCCTGGTGGTGGTGGGCCGCGCCCTCGACCACCAGCGACTACGCACCGAGTACCGGTACCTCCGGAGCGAGCGCGACGAGCAGTTCGATCACTACGGCATCATCGGGCGGAGCCGGGCCATCCAGTCGATCATCGAGCTTGCCGAGCGTGTTGCCGACACTAAGAGCACGGTGCTCATCACGGGCGAGACCGGCACGGGGAAGGAGCTCGTGGCTCGGGCGATTCACGATCGCAGCCCCCAACGCGACATGCCGCTCATCAAGGTGAACTGTGCGGCAATCCCCGAGGCCCTCCTCGAATCGGAGCTCTTCGGCCATGTCAGAGGTGCCTTAACGGGCGCCACGGCGAACAAGAAGGGCAAGTTCGCGCTCGCCAACGGCGGCACGATCTTCCTCGATGAGATCGGGACCATGAGCCCGGCCCTCCAGGCCAAGCTGCTGCGCGTCCTCCAGGAACGCGAGTTCGAGCCGCTCGGATCCGAGCGGACCGAACGAGTGGATCTGCGGGTGATTGCTGCGACGAACCGCGACCTCCGGCAGATGGTCGCGGATGGTCGCTTCCAGGAAGACTTGTTCTACCGACTCAACGTCATCCCCATCGCCTTGCCGCCTCTGCGCGAGCGACGCGAGGACATTCCTCTTTTGGTCGACCATTTCGTGCACAAGCACGCACAACGCACCGGCCGGCGAATCGAGCGGCTGGACCAGGACGTGACGGCGGCGCTCCAGCAGTACGACTGGCCTGGCAACGTGCGCGAGCTCGAGAACACCATCGAACGTGCGGTCGTGCTCTCGACCGGACCTGTCATCACGTCGCGGAGCATCTCGGTGCTCGGCGCGACGGCCCCGCAAAGCTCTGGGCTCCCATCGCTCAAGCTGCGATCGAATATCGAGTGGGTCGAGAAGGAAACGATCAGGCGCGCACTCGAAAGCGCCCGAGGGATCAAGAAAGACGCCGCCGAGCTCATGGGGATCAGCCAGCGCGCGCTCTCGTACTACCTGGCCAAGTACCGCATCGACTGAGAGACGTAACACTCTCTTTACGCCATACGAAAGCCAGGCACATCGAACGTAACCAGCCCCACCGCGGATCGCGCCGTTCTTCGTGAAAATCCGGCGTCGTCTGCGCTCGAGAGTGTGGCACCCGGCTTGCCCCCTGGCGGCAGGCAAACCTACCCATCCACTCTGGAGGCTCATGCGACCCTATCTCTGTGCGCTCGTCGTCGTCGCACTTGCAGCGGGCAGCGCTGCGTGTGACGAAAGCCTGTCCGATCTCGCCGGTCCGAGCCCGAATCTCGAACCGACCTTTGCCAGTATCCAGCGCGAGATCTTCGAAACGACCGATACCGCTGGCCGCACCGCGTGCGTCAATTGTCACAATCCGTCCAATCCTGTCGCCGGTCGATTACTGAATCTCACAAGCGCTGCCTCGTACGACCAGCTGGTGAATCGGAACAGCGTCCTTCGGTCGGACTTGAAGCTCGTCAACCCTGGAAATCCCGATCAGAGCTACCTGATTTGGAAGCTCGAGGCGCCACGGACGGGCCTGGTCGGCCGTCGCATGCCGATCAACGGCCCCCCCTTCCTCTCAGAGGGCCAGATCCTGATCGTGCGGCGATGGATCGAAATCGGTGCGCCGCGGTAGTTGTCCCCACTCACGTTCGACTTCGACAAGGAGCATCTGTGACACGTATGTGGTTTCGACCGGTGGCCGTAATGGCCTTGACGCTCGCGCTCGCGCCGGCAGCCGCGGCACAGCCTGACGATGCCGCGATTAGTCTCGCCGAGCCAGACTTTTCTCTCGTGAGCCTGCCGACGTCGTTGCGAGTGCCGCAGTTCAGAGGGGCGTTCCGTGTGACACATCGCTTCACTCGCCCGCTCGGCCAAGGCGATTTCGGCGATCTGGCGTCGGATCTCTTCGGAATCGACTCTGGGGCCGCCATCGGGCTCGAGTTTCGGTTCGGCCTCGTCCCGAATGGTCAAGTCGGTTTTCACCGCACGAACGACAGGACGATTCAGTTCTTCGGCCAGTACGGGATCATCCGGCAGGACGAGAGCTCGCCGCTCGACCTCTCGGTGATCGCGTCCATCGACGGCACGAACAACTTCAATGACAGCTACACGCCCTCGCTCGGCCTGATCGTCTCGCGCAAGCTCGGCGACATCGCGGCCCTCTACGTCGAGCCGATGTGGGTCAACAACACGAACGCGCTGCCCAGCGAGGTCGTGAACGACAACGATACGTTCATGGTTGGCGTCGGGGCCCGCGTGCGGATCAGGCCCACCGTCTATCTGGTCGGTGAGGTGGCACCGCGTGCCGGCGGGTACAAGCCGGGCGTCAACCACGCCAGCTTCGGGGTCGAGAAACGTGCGGGCGGGCACACGTTCCAGCTCAACTTCTCGAACTCGTTCGCGACCACGCGTGGGCAGTTGGCGCGCGGGGGGGTCACCAACGACGATTGGTACCTCGGCTTCAATATCTCGCGGAAGTTCTTTTAGACCGACAGGTACGTGTGGTGGCACCGCATGACAGCGGCCCGGAAGGCCGTCTGGCTCAACAGGCCCTCGATCTTGCGGTCCACCACCAAGCCGAGCGACACTGCCGGAGAGGGGCGTGGGTGATGAACACCCGGGAGGGCAACCATCGATGCGTCGGGGCGCCAGCCGCCGCGTGTGGCGCGCGATCCAAGATGGGTCGGTCCACCATCTTCTGTTCATGGTACTCGTCGCAACCACGATGGCGTGCGGCGGATCCCCGAACCAGCCCTCGGGCGGGGGCGGCGGCACCGGCGGGCCCACGATTACGATCACCTCAAGCGGTGTCAGTCCACAGTCGTTGACGATCACACGCGGCACGCAGGTGACGTTCGTCAACAACGACAGCCGCGTACACGAGATGAACAGCGACCCGCACCCGAGCCACGGCGACTGCCCCGAGATCGACGTCATCGGGCTGCTCAATCCGGGACAGAGCCGGCAGACCGGCAACTTCAATACAGCCAGGCGGTGCGGATTCCACGATCACCGGCAGCCGACCAATGACGGCCTGAAGGGCGCCATCGTCGTGCAGTAGGCGACTCGTGGCGTTTCAGCATCAGACGCTGCAGTCCGTCATGCGGCGACCGGTGAGGATTTCATCCTCGTAGCGATGAGCCGCGTGATGGCGCGCGCACACGAAGGAGCGGGGCGGTGGACCCCGCGAGCGACTGAACCGGGTGCGAGCCCAGCTTGCTACGGCGCCGTCCGCGCCCCCAGCTCGCGATCAAGATCCAGCAGTGAGCCCGGATCGTCGCCGACCAACCTGAACTTGGCGACGATCTCGCGCGCCAACTTCTCCTCTTCGACCTGCTCGGTCAGGAACCATTGGAGCTCGGTCATCTCGGCAAACGCCTTGTTCTTGAAGCACAGCTCGTACAAGCCGTTGATCTGGGCCGTGACGGACTCTTCCTGCCGAAGGGCCGCTTCGAACACTTCACCGAACGACTCGAACTCACACGCCGGCTGTTCGATCGAGGCCAGCGCGACGACTCCGTTTCGCGCGTGGACGAAGTCGAAGAGCTTCATCCCGTGCTGGTATTCCTCGACGCTCTGGGATTTGAGCCAACGCGCGGCGCCGGTGAACTTCTCGCGCTCGCAGAACGCCGCCATGGCGAGATACTGATACCAGGCGCTGAACTCGGAGTTGATCTGCGCGTTGATGGCTCGCAGAACGTCGGCGTGCATATCGGTAACCTCCTCGGCCGCTGCCGGCCTCTTCCTGATCGGGGCCTGACAGCCCCAAACAGGGTAGGCCGCCACCGCCATCAGAGTAGTCGAGATCGGCGGGTTTGACGAAGTCTACCGGCGGCGCGCACGGCGCACCGGCGACCGGGAGGAACCCCGGATGGAGAAAGCGCGGGAGCGGCGCGTGGGCCCCGAGCGATTGAGTCCGGGGCGCAGTCCGTCTAATCCGGATGCGGCATCTCGGTGAGCATCGCCGTCGCACCAACGACAAGCAGCGCCAGCAGCAGCTCGAGCGCGACGAGCGACGGCCGGCGGACACACGGTCCCGACGCCGTCGGCCGATGTTGACGCCAATTGAGCGCGCCGCAGGCCAGGGCGCCCGCCACCAGGCCGAGCTTCACGGCCAACGTCTGCCCGTATCCGTGTGACCAGAGGTCAGAGGGGGCCGTCAGGTACGTCCAGGCCATGACGCCGCCGGTCAGGAGGATCACCGCGGCCGAGGCCACGGCCATCGGCGCGAATCGTCCGAGGGTCCGGGCGCGGCGCTGGGCGTCGCGCTCGGCGATCCAGAGGGCGGTGAGCGTGCCGAGCCACAGCCCGGCCCCGACCAGGTGGGATCCGTGAAGGACGACCCGCACGGCCTCCCCAGCGGCATGCCCGATGAGCGGCAGGGCGTAGCAGGCCGCGAGCGCGAGGCCGCCGGCCAGGGCCCAGCCACCACGTGGCGCCCAAAACACCGTGAGCGCCGCCACGACGAGCGCCACGCCGAGCCCCATGTGGACGCGCCACGCCGAGCCCCAAGCGCTCTCCCACACGATGAGCTCGAAGCTCTCCCAGCGGACGGCGTCGGGCATGCCAAACGCCGCAAGGGTGTGCGTGATTGACCGACTCGCGATCAGAATGACCATGGCGCAGGTGGAAGCCAACAGCACCCACTCGAGTCGTCTCGCAGTCGTCTGAGAGTCTGAGTTCGATACGGCCTCGCCCAGGTTTTCGTCGCGACGGCCGGCGGACGTTCCGAGCAGGGCGCGTGCCCCGCACGCACCGACAGCGAGCAGCAGCGCCACGTAGAGGCCGAACTTGGGGAGCGCTTCGATCCAGAAGGTCCAGTCGAGGCTGACGGTCGAGGCGTTCACCGCGGGCTGGCCGCGTGCGACGGCCCATCCTCCCGATAGCTGGCGTTCACCGTGCCCAGGCGCCGCGCTGCCTCCATGATCGTCGGATAAAACTGCGCGAAGGTCTGCTCCACGGCGGCGTGAGCCTTGTGGCAGGCGTAGCAACGCTCGGTCTGCGGCAAGGGCATGGCGCGATCGCCTCGGCCGAAATCGAAATAGGCCCAGTTGCCGGCGTAGCGCTTCGAATCCTTCACGGCGGCCTCGACGGCCAAGACTCCCGTCTGAAAGCGTCCACCCTTGTTGATCGACCCTTCGCTCGTCGAGCCCCTTATCTCGAGAATGAACATCGACGCCTCGGGCCAAACGCCGGTCTTCATGAAGGCCTTGTACGAGGACGGATTCACAAACACGTTCGTGAATGCCGGCGGGCGAGTGCTCGCGCCGGCTGAGTCGGAGTAGGTCATGCCGAGTCCTGAAGCGAGGAATACCCACTCCTGGTAGTCGGCGGGGCGCATGAGCTCGCCCGCGCTCGTGTACACAATCGGGGATTCCGAGTTCGACTGTGCGCCAACCGCGACTGCCCACACCAGGAGCGGGGCTCCCAGGGCGGCGGCTGCTCGAAGGCCGTGGTTCATGGTCCTCTCCACTCGCAGGGCGTTACTGCGACCGCTTGACGGTGAAGGTGAACTCTCCCTTGATGACGTGCCCGTCTTTCCCGGCCGTGCGCCAGGTGGCCGTGTACTTCCCGTCGGGCACTTCCCCTTTGATGGTGGCCATCACCGACTTGGCGTCCATGAGGTGCGCGGGTCCCAGCTCCAGCTTCCCGGCCGGTCCGGTCACCTCGATCTGACTCACCTTCAGATCCGGCGCCTCGTTGAACCAGAGCTGGACATGGGGAGGGGGCGCCGTCACGGTGGAATCGGCCGCGGGCTCGGACTTCTGGAGCTTCGTGTGGCCGGAGAGCGATGCGGTGCCAATGACCGTGAGCGCGAGCGTCGCAACGGCGCGGGCGAGCACTGAACGGAAGCGAATCATGGGCGTTTCCCCTTGTCGACTGAGCGGCTTCTGCGTGCGCGGAGGCCCTCGACACGAGCATACACGAGTCCACCGGATGCGGTTGACGATGGTGTCACGTCGGTGTGGAGCGACTTTCCATCTTGACTCCGGCAAAGGAGCGCATCACACTTTTGTGAGGACGAGATGACCGCTCCACGCGGGCTCTCCTCGAGACCGCCCTCGCCCCACTTGGCCTGCCGTTCTCAGCGAAGCGACGCGATTTTTCAAGGACGATCTGCGGTGCTCGATGGCTCTCGTGGCGTTGTCGGAACTTCTCGGTGCCATCGTGCGCGACCCGAGCGGCGCGGTCGCCGGTCGTGTGCGCGAGCTCGCGGTCGCGCCGCAGGAACACCCCACGCGGGTCGCCTATCTCGTCGTCCAGACGGCGGCGGGCGAGCGCACGCTGCCGGCGACTCGGCTGAAGGCCTGCGGCGCGACGGTTCGCGCGGCTGACGAGGCCGCCGCCTGGGGCCGCTACACGCCGTCCGACAGCGACCTGCTGCTCAAGCGCGATCTTCTCGATCAACAGATCATCGACGTGCACGGACGCAAGGTCGTGCGCGTCAACGACGTCGAGCTCGACGCCCTGCCCCACAACAGTCACCTGACGCTCGACGTCGTGGCCGTCGACGTGGGGGCCCGTGGCGCGGTGCGGCGCCTGGTCAAGGGGATCGTGCCGTCGTTCACCTCCCGGGCGCTGCTCGAGCGCATTCCGCCCCGCGTCATCCCCTGGCAGTTCGTCGACCTGCTCGAGACCGATCCCGCGCGACGCGTCAAGCTCAAAATCGCCTACCAGGGGCTGTCACAACTCCACCCGGCCGACATCGCCGACATCGTGGAACACCTGGCGCCGGCCGAACGGGAGTCGGTCTTCGAAACGCTCAACGAAGAGGTGGCCGCCGAGGCGCTCGAGGAGATCGACCCCGACATCCAGGTGTCGATCGTCGAGTCGCTCGACAGCACGCGGGCAGCCGACATCGTTGAAGAGATGGATCCTGACGCTGCGGCGGACCTGCTCGGCGATCTGCCCGCCGAGCGCTCGGGCGCAATTCTGGAAGAGATGCAGCCGGCCGAGCGACAGGAGGTCCGCCACCTCCTCGAGTTCGGCGAGCACACCGCCGCGGGCCGCATGACGACCGAATTCATCGCCATCCCGAACACGGCACGTGTGGCCGATGCCATCGACGTCTTGCGCGCGTTCGAAGGCACCAGGGAGGCGTTGGCCACGGTCCACCTCACGGGCGAAAACCAGAGGCTCGTCGCGGCGGTGCCCCTCGTGTCCATTGCCATCTCGTCGCCGTCCACGGTGCTCTCGACGCTCGCGGAGCCGGTGCTCTCGTGCCCCTCCGACACACCGGACGATGAGGTGGCCGCGCTCTTCGACAAGTACAACCTGCTGACGCTCGCGGTGGTGGACGAGCACGGACGGCTGTCGGGCATCATCACGGCCGATGACGTGATCACGATACTGCGCCATCGGACATAGGGAGACCGTCGTGACCCTGGCGCCGCTGCGCGACCTCAAGAATCGGCTGCTCGTCCCACTGGCTGTCATTGGCCCCGGCTTCATCACCGCCAACGTGGACAACGACGCGGGCGGCATCCTCACGTATTCGGTGGCGGGGGCACAGTTCGGGTACGCGATGCTCTGGGCCATGATTCCGACGACCATCGCCCTGGTCGTCGTCCAGGAGATGGCGGCGCGAATGGGCGCGGTCACCGGGAAGGGCTTGAGCGATCTCATCCGCGAAGAGTTCGGCTTCCGAATCACCTTCTTCCTGATGCTCGGGCTGATTGCGACCAACTTCGGGAACGTGGTTGCCGAGTTCGCTGGGGTAGCTAGCAGCCTCGAGCTCTTCGGCGTCTCACGCTACATCACGGTCCCGGTGGCTGGCGTCGTGGTCTGGCTGCTCGTGGTCCACGGGACGTACAACAGCGTGGAGAAGCTGTTCCTAGTGGCGTCTGGGTTCTACGTCTGTTACATCGTTGCCGGCGTGCTGGCGCACCCCGACTGGCGTGCGGCAGCCGAAGCCACCGTCGCCGGGCCCGAGACAGGCGGCTTTCGCAGTTACGGCTATCTCTACATGCTCGTCGGCCTCGTCGGCACCACCATCGCCCCGTGGATGCAGTTCTATTTGCAGGCGTCGGTGGTCGAGAAGGGCGTGACGATGCGTCAGTACCGCGCCTCGCGGTGGGACGTCATCATCGGGTGCCTGTTTGCGGCCGTGGTCGCGTGGTTCATCATCGTCGCCTGCGCGGCGACGTTGTACGCGGCCGGCACACGCGGCATCCGCGATGCCGCGGACGCGGCGCAGGCGCTCCGTCCGCTGGCGGGCCAGTACGCCTACCTGTTGTTTGCGGGCGGGCTTTTCAACGCGTCGCTCTTCGCCGCATCGGTCCTGCCCATCTCGACCTCCTACGCCGTCTGCGAAGGGCTGGGCTTCGAGTCCGGGTTGGACAAGAAGTTTCACGAGGCGCCGGTCTTCTACTGGCTGTACTCGGCTCTCATCGCGGCCGGGGTCGCCGTGCTGCTCATCCCCGGCTTGCCGCTGACGCACATCATGGTGCTCTCGCAAGTCTTGAACGGCGTGCTGCTGCCATTCGTCCTGGTCTTCATGCTGCTTCTGACCAACGACGCCGAGATCATGGGCCCGCATGTCAACTCGCGGCTCTTCAACGGCGTGGCCTGGATGACGGTCGCCGTGATGATCGCCCTCACGGTCGGGATGATCGTGCTCCGGCGGTAGCCGCCCGCGTCGGGGGCCTCGCAGGGGTGACGCCCTGCGATCCATAATCGAGTGAGCGATTGTCGCCTCTGGTGAAATGTCCCGCATCATCCCGCTGACCGACCCGCGGCCGCGTGAGCCGAAGCCACCCTGGCTGACGGTCAAAGCTCCCGGTTCGCCCTCGTACTTGCGGCTCAAGGGACTCATGCGGGACCTGCGTCTGAACACGGTCTGCGAGGATGCGCACTGCCCGAACATCGGCGAATGCTGGCACCACGGAACGGCAACGTTCATGATCCTGGGGGATGTCTGCACCCGGGCCTGTGCGTACTGTGCCGTCGCGCACGGCAAACCAGGTCCAGTCGACGTGGAAGAGCCCTCGAGAGTCGCCGCGGCGATCGCCACCTTGGGGCTGAGCTACGTCGTGGTCACGTCGGTCGATCGTGACGACCTGGAAGACGGAGGGGCGAGCATGTTCGCCGAGACGGTGCGCCTCACCCGGGAGCGCGTGCCGGCGTGCCGGATCGAAATCTTGATCCCCGACTTCCGGGGCAGTGAAGCGGCTCTGCAGACCGTCCTCCACGCCCAGCCTGACATCCTCAATCACAACACCGAGACCGTGCCCCGGTTGTATCCGGCGGTCCGCTCGAGCGGACGCTACGCGCGCACGCTCGAGCTCCTCGAACGGTCGCGGCGGCTGGCGCCCGAGATCCCGACCAAGACCGGCCTGATGGTCGGGCTCGGCGAGGCGCGCGAGGAGCTGCTCGAGACGCTCGGCGATCTGCGCGCAGTGGGGTGTGCGATCCTGACGCTTGGTCAGTATTTGCGCCCGAGCGATCGGCACGCGCCGCTCGCGCGGTACTACCATCCGGACGAGTTCGCCGAGCTGAAGACTCGCGCGATCGAAATGGGCTTCGTGCATGTCGAGGCTGGTCCGCTCGTGCGCAGCTCGTATCACGCCCACGAAACGGCCGACGCCTTTGCGCGCGCGGCTGCGGAGGGACGATAGTGCGGCACAGAACCACACCCAAGCGCTGGCTCGCTTTGACGCTGTTCTCGCTCGCGCCGCTCGGGCTCGCTGCTTCCGCGAGCGCACAGCCTCAATCAGGGCCGATCGTGAGCGGTCTCGCGGCCGCCGCTGTGGTCGACGATGCCACCGAGGCGTCGTTCTCCGGGTCTGTGGGCTACCGCTTCAATCGGGCCTTCGGCCTGGGGATCGAGGTGACCTACGTCCCGACGCTCGAGCCGTCGTTCCCCTTCAATCCGATACTGGGACTGCCCTACCGCTTCGAGAATCCAGACGGCAACGCCGTGCTCTTCACCTCCAACGTGCGGCTCGAGATTCCGACCACGGCCCAGCGCATCCTGCCGTACGTCGTGGCGGGCGGAGGGGTCGCCAGCATCCGGCAGAGCTATTCGATCTTCTACATCCTCGATCCGCCCATCGGCCCGCCCATCGGTCCCGGGGGACGCGAGATCGTCCTCCCCACCATCCTCCCGCGCGTGCCGGTCGGTCCCGAGACGAGGACCTCGCTGACACTGACGCTTGGAGGCGGGGCCAGCATTCTCGTCAACGATCGCTTCTCGATCGACGTCGACCTGCGCTACTTCCATCTGCGTGGCGCGACGAGCGACCAGCTCGGCCGCTTTGGCGTGGGCGCGTCCTACCGCTTCTAGACCGACGCGATCGGCGGCCACGGTATTCCGCGACACCCCGATCGCCAGCCGATCCCATCTCGCGGTCTGCTGGAACCCTTTGGTACGGGTCAGGGACCCTCGCGGGCTCGAACCCCCGCTACATCGCCGGCACCTCGGAGCCTGCCGACCGAGAATGACGTGGCGCGGGAGTCGGAACCGTTCTACCGCTTCGGACGGTAGACGTGCGTGGCCTGGCCGAAGAAGACCTCGGCGGCTTCCATCATCGTCTCGGTCAGGGTGGGATGTGGGTGGATAGAGAGCTTGAGATCGGTCGCGGTGGCGCCCATCTCAATCGCCAGCACGCCCTCGGCGATGAGCTCGCCGGCGCCGGGACCGACCAGACCCACGCCGAGCAGTCGCTCGGTCTCGGGATCGAGCACGAGCTTGGTCGCGCCGTCCACGCGGTCCAGGGTGATGGCGCGACCCGAGGCCCCCCACGGAAAGCGCGCGACGGCAACGGTCCGCCCGTCGCGCTTGGCCTGCGCCTCGGTCAGGCCGCACCAGGCGAGCTCGGGGTCGGTGAAGACGACCGCGGGAATCGCCTGTGGCTCGAACACGACCTTGTGCCCCGCGATCACTTCGACGGCCACGCGCCCCTCGTGCGACGCCTTGTGCGCGAGCATCGGCTCCCCCACCACATCGCCGATTGCGAAGATCGTCGGTTCGGCCGTGCGCATCTGCCGGTCCACGACGATGAAACCGCGGTCGTTCACCTGGACGCGCGTCCGCTCGAGGCCCGGGATGCGGGCATTGGGACGACGCCCGACCGAGACGAGCACCCGGTCGAACAGCTGCTCGCGCTGATCGACAGCGACGCCGGGTCCCTCGAAGGCGACACGAATCCCCTTGGCCTCGGCGGTCATCTGCGTGACGCGGGTGTCAAGCAGGACGGCCTTCATCTGCTGCGTGATCCGCCGTGCGAGCACGTCCACGAGGTCGCGGTCCGCCCCGGGGAGCAGGCCGCTCGTCATCTCCACCACCGTCACGGCGCTCCCGAGGGCCGCGTAGACCGACCCCAGCTCGAGCCCGATGTACCCCCCTCCGACGACGAGCAACGACTTCGGGATCTCGGGCAACTCGAGCGCGGAGGTGGAGTCCATCACCCGGGGATCGTCGAGCTTCAGAGCCGGCGGCATCGCGGGTACTGATCCGGTCGCGAGGATGATGTGTTCGGTCTGGAGCGTCTCGTCGCTGCCACCCGATCGTGTCAGGCGCAGCGTCTTGGCGTCGACGATCTCGGCAAGGCCCTGCACGTAGTGCACCTTGCGGTGCTTGGCGAGCTGTCCGGTCCCGCTGGTCAGCCGCTTGACGACGTTGTCCTTGAACGACCGGAGCTTCGCCAGATCCACCTTGGGCGCGCCGAAGTCCACGCCCCAGGCCGACGCGTGCCGCGCCTCGTCCACGAGCTTCGCGACGTGCAGCAACGCTTTCGAGGGGATGCACCCTCGGTAGACGCACACGCCGCCGGGATTCGGCTCGGGATCGATCAGCGCAACCGACAGTCCCAGGTCAGCGGCGAGAAAGGCCGCTGCATAACCACCGGGGCCCCCACCAACGACCGCGAGTTGAGTTGAAGTCATGGAATCCGCTGCGCATCAGCCCTGGAGCACCATCACGAAGGGCTGCTCGAACGCTTCGACGACCCACCGTAAGAACCGCGCGCCGTCGGCGCCGTCGATGACGCGGTGGTCGTAGGACAGCGAGAGCGGCAGCAGCAATCTGGGCACGAACGACCCGGCGTCCTTCTGGAACACCGGCTCCATCCGCGCGCGCGAGATTCCGAGGATCGCCACTTCGGGATAGTTCACAATCGGCGTGAACGACGTGCCACCGATGCCTCCGAGATTCGAGACGCTGAAGCACCCCCCCTGCATCTCGTCGAGCGAGAGCTTGCGGCCGCGCGCCTTTTCGGACAACTGCGTGAGCTCGGCCGCGATCTGCAGGACGTTCTTCGCATCTGCGTCCCGTATCACCGGCACGAGCAGGCCATGACTGGTGTCCACGGCCACACCGACGTGGACATACTTCTTCAGAATCAGCTGGTCCGCCTCGAGGTCGATCGACGCGTTGAACTGGGGAAAGACGCGCAGCGCTGTCGCGACGACCTTGACGGCGATGGCGGTCACCGTGAGCGCCCCACCGACGGCTTCGGCTCGCGGGGCGTATTGCTTCCGCAGCTCCTCGAGCATCGTCACGTCGGCCAGATCGTGCTGCGTGACATGCGGAATCGTCGTCCACGCTGCGGAAAGATGCGTCGCGGTCTTGCGGCGCACGGCTCTGAGCGGCTGGCGCTCGATCTCGCCCCAACGCGAGAAATCGGGCAGCGGCTCGGTTATCACCCCACCGGACCTGGCCGGTGCCTCGCTGCGAGCGGCGGCGCTGGAGACCAGGCGCTTGGCGTGCGCCTTGACATCGTCGAGCGAGATGCGTCCGTGCGCCCCCGTCCCCGCGACCTGGTCGATCTCGACACCGAGCTCACGGGCCAGGCGACGGACCGAGGGGGCCGCGGGCGCGGCAGGCGCGCCCGGCGACACGGCCACCGGCGTCCGGGCGCCGCGGCTGATGTCGACGACCTTCGCGTCGGGAACGGCGGAGCGGAACGGAATCGGTTCAGCCGCCTCGGCTGCGTCACGAGCGGCATCGACCGTCAGCGGTCGCGGCTCGGGACTCCGAGGAGACGCCTCCGCTGGCGGTTGTGATCGCTCGGGGGCCTGTGGGGGCTGGGCCGCCGGCGCCTGGCCTTCGGTGACGCTGAAGATCGATTGGCCGACCTTCACCTTGTCGCCCGCCTTGACGTTCACGGCTGAGACTTGCCCCTCGACCGATGACGGGACCTCGATGGTCGCCTTGTCGGTTTCGAGTTCGAGTACCGGCTGGTCCCTCGCAACGGTGTCGCCCGGCTTCACGAGCACGCGCAACACGTCGCCAGCGGTCACGTTCTCGCCAAGCTCGGGCAATCGAAATTCCACCATGTGCGTCTCCGTGACGACCCGATCCGTCAGGTACCTTGTCCGCTACGAGGTCGCTGGATTCGCTTTGTCGGGGTTGATGCCGAGCGTGGCGATGACCTGCGGCAACCGGTCGATCTCGAACCGTCCCTCGCGCGCCAGGGCATTCAGCGTCGCCAAGACGACGTAGCGGTGATCGACCTCGAAGAACTCGCGGAGCGACGCGCGATTCTCGCTCCGGCCGAACCCGTCGGTGCCGAGCGCTGACAGCGGGCGCGGGAGCCATTTGTCGATGGAGTCGGGCAAGGCCTTCACGTAGTCCGACGCGGCCACGAGGACGCCCGGCGCGTCGCCGAGACGCTGGGTGACGTACGGCACACGGCGCGGCTCACCCGGGTGCAGCATGTTCCAGCGGTCGCACGCGTGGCCGTCGCGGTAGAGCTCTGCATAGCTCGTCACGCTCCAGACGTCGGCGCCGACGCCGTACTGCTCCTCGAGCAGCGTCTGGGCCTTGAGCACCTCGGGCAGGATGGCGCCACTGCCGAGCAGCTGCGCACGTGCCGGAAGGCCCGGCTTGGTCGTCGCGCGAACCTTGTAGAGACCCTTGAGGATGCCCTCGCGCGCGCCCTCGGGCATCTTCGGCATCTCGTACTGCTCGTTCATCACCGTCAGGTAGTAGAAGATGCTCTCCTGGTCGACGTACATCCGCCGGATGCCGTCCTGGATGATGGTCGCCAGCTCGTACGCGAAGGCCGGATCGTAGGCGACGACGTTCGGCAAGGGATAGGCGAGCAGGTGGCTGTGGCCGTCCTGGTGCTGGAGCCCTTCACCGGCGAGCGTGGTGCGCCCGGAGGTGCCGCCCAACATGAACCCGCGCGTGCGTGAATCGCCGGCCGCCCAGATGAGGTCGCCTATCCGCTGGAAGCCGAACATCGAATAGAAGATGAAGAAAGGGATCGTGTTGACGCCGTGGGTCGCGTACGCCGTGCCCGCCGCGATGAGCGAGGACATCGACCCGGCTTCGGTGATCCCCTCCTCGAGGATCTGCCCGTCGGACGCCTCCTTGTAGTAGAGCAGCGTGTCCATGTCGACCGGCTCGTACATCTGGCCGACGTGGGAGTAGATGCCCACCTGGCGGAAGAGCGACTCCATGCCGAACGTCCGCGCTTCGTCTGGCACGATGGGCACGATGAGCTTGCCGAGATCCTTGTCGCGCAGCAGCTTCGACAGCAGTCGCACGAACACCATCGTCGTCGACGCCTTGCGCCCGTCGGTGCCGGCCAGGAACTCGTCGAAGATGTCCGATGCAGGGGGCGTCAGCGGTGAGCTCCGCACGCGACGCTGCGGGACGAAGCCGCCAAGCGCCCGACGGCGTTCGAGCATGTACCGAATCTCGACGCTCTCTTCCGACGGCCGGTAGAACGGCGTCTTCGTGATCTCCTTGTCCGAAATGGGAATGCCGAAGCGGGCCCGGAAGGCGCGCAACTCGTCCTCGTTGAGCTTCTTCTGCTGGTGCGTGATGTTCTTCCCTTCGCCGGCTTCGCCCAGACCGTAGCCCTTGATCGTGCGAGCGAGGATCACCGTCGGAGCACCCTTGTGCTCGACCGCCGCCTTGTAGGCGTTGTACACCTTCACCGGATCGTGCCCCCCGAGCGACAGCCTCTTGAGCTGGTCGTCCGACAGGTGCTTCACCAGGTCGAGCAGGCGCGGGTTGGCGCCCCAGAAGTGGTCGCGCACATAGGCGCCCGATTCCACGGCGTACTTCTGATACTGGCCGTCGACGATCTCGCCCATCCGCTGGACGAGCAGGCCGTCCCGATCGCTTGCGAGCAGCCCGTCCCACTCGCGTCCCCAGATCACCTTGATGACGTTCCATCCCGCGCCGCGGAATGCCGCCTCGAGCTCCTGGATGATCTGCCCGTTCCCGCGAACGGGTCCGTCCAGGCGCTGGAGGTTGCAGTTGATGACGAAGATCAGGTTGTCGAGCTTCTCGCGGGCCGGCAAGGTGATGGCGCCGAGCGCCTCGGGCTCGTCGGTCTCGCCGTCGCCAAGGAACGCCCAGACCTTTGCGTCGGAGCGTGGACGCAACCCCCGATCCTCCAGGTAGCGCATGAAGCGCGCCTGGTAGATCGCCATGATCGGCCCGAGCCCCATCGAGACCGTCGGGAACTGCCAGAATTCCGGCATCAGCCAGGGATGCGGATACGACGACAGTCCGCCGCCGGGCCGCATCTCCCGCCGGAAGTTGTCGAGATGCATCTCGCTCAGGCGGCCTTCGAGGAAGGCGCGAGCGTAAATCCCGGGCGCCGCGTGTCCTTGAAAGAAGATGATGTCGGGTGAATCGCTCTCGGGCCCCCGGAAGAAGTGGTTGAACCCTACTTCGTAGAGCGTGGCCGCCGAGGCGAAGGTCGAGATGTGACCACCGATGCCCTCGTCGGCTTTGTTGGCCCGGACCACCATGGCCGCGGCGTTCCAGCGGACCAGGCTCTTGATCCGCCGCTCGACGTCGGGACTGCCCGGCATCGTGACCTGGTCGGCGGCGCGGATCGTATTGAGGTACGGGGTGTTGGCTGAAAACGGCAGCTTCACGCCGTTCTCGGTGGCATGGGCCATCAAATCGCGGAGGAGCCGTGTCACCTTGCCCGGTCCCCCGCTCTGAAGAACGTAGTCGAGCGACTCGAGCCACTCGCGCCGTTCGATTGCGTCGAGCTCAGCAGCCTCTTTCGGTGCGATATGTCTCACGACACTCCTCTTGCCCCCATTGTAACCTTGGGCGATCGTGGGCAAACCCGGACTGGGGCGTCCCCCCCAAGCCACCCACATCATTGTCGGGCCGATAGACAAATCTCGGCAGTCGAGCACACATGAGAGGACGAAATCGTGTGCAAGCCGGTGACGCCACCGGGGTGACCCAGCGACTGGCGGACGTGCAACGGCAGATCATCGAATGCGAGCGCTGCCCGCGGTTGCGCGAGTACTGTCGACGCGTCGGGCAAGAGAGACGGCGCGCGTTCCAGCACGAGGTGTATTGGGCTCGCCCCGTGCCTGGCTTCGGCGATCCCCTCGCGCGACTGCTCATCGTGGGGCTCGCACCGGCGGCCCACGGCGCCAATCGAACCGGACGAGTGTTCACCGGGGACGCAGTGGGTGCCTCGGGGGATTTCCTCATGGCGGCACTTCACCGCGCGGGCTTCTCCAACCTCCGGACATCCCGGCATCCCGACGATGGGCTGGTGCTGAGCGATGCGTACATTGCGGCCAGCGTCCGATGCGCACCGCCGCAGAACAAGCCGACGCCCGAAGAGATTCAGAACTGTCTTCCGCACCTCGAAGCTGAAGTCGCCGCGCTGCCAAATGTCCGAGCGGTGGTGGCGCTCGGGGCCATCGGCTTTCAGGCCTACCTGCGACTGCTCGCCGCCTCGGGGGTCGTGTGCCGCCCGCGGCCGCAGTTCAAGCACGCGGCTCTCCACGTGCTGCCCACCGGCATCACGCTCATCGGCTGTTATCACCCGAGCCGGCAGAACACGAACACGGGCAAGCTGACGCCGCCGATGATGGACCGCGTCTTCTCCCTCGCCAAGCGCTCGCTCGACGGAGCCCCACGTAGCCGCAGTGCTCGGTGAATGGGCGTAGCCGTCAGCGTTCAGCTGGTCTCTTTCGCTGAGCGCTGACGGCCGAGAGCTCAGCGGCGCGCCTCCTCGAGTGTCATTCAGTCGCCTTGGCGGAACTTCGGGCCTGGTCGGGCATGCAGGCTCCACGCAAGATCGTCGATGTCGCTCCGGACTATCCCGGAATCGCACGCCACGCGCGCGTACAGGGCGTGGTCATCCCGAGGCGGTCATCGACGAGGCGGGCGCGGTGTCGTCCGCCCGTGTGCTCCGGTCCATTGCGATGCTCGACGAGGCGGCGCTCATGGCCGTGCGGCAGTGGCGGTTCGAGCCGGCGCGCCTGAACGGCAGTGCGGTACCCATCGTGATGACCGTCACGGTGAGCTTCCAACTCGACTGAGCTGATGGGGCTCTGCGCCGAACCCCGGCTCGGTCGCTCGCGGGGACCCTGACGCCCCGATCCGCTCCCTCGCAGGCGCGCCGTGCACGCTAGTCCGTGATGCGGTCCAACGCCGCGGGGCATCCCACCCCGCGGCGTTGCTCCTCCCTCGAATACTCCCGGTCTTCTCGGTCGAGGCGTGATCGTCATGGCGAAATGGGGCACCGAGGCCGAGCGGCGCGGACGATCGCGCCGATGCGGTCGGGTCGGTCGGTGATGAGCGCGTCGACACCCCACGACAGGAGGCGGCGGGCGGCGTCTTCCTCGTCGACCGTCCACACCTGGACCCTGAGCCCCGCTCGGTGCGCATGGGCCACGAAGCGGGGAGACACGATCGTTGTCCATCCCGATCGCTCCGGCACCTGATAGCCGCCGTACGGCGCGCCGGCGATCGGCCACGCAAGCCACGACCGATACAGGGACCAGCGCACCTCTGCGCGTGCGGCGCTCGTGGCGATGTCGGGCGCGAGCTGTCGGACGCGCCGCAGCGCTGCCCAGCTGACTGATCCGAGGCAGACGCGCGCTTCGGCGTGTGCACCCCGAACGAGCTCCACCACCTCGCGCACGAGCCGATCGCTGTCGAGCTTGAGCTCGATGATGCAGCGGTGGTGCGGGTACCGCTCGAGCACGCGTGCCAAGCCGGGCACCCCGACATCGGAGGACCACGCCGCTCCCTGACGGGGACCGGGGCAGCGACAGCCCGCGTCGACACGAGCCAGCTCGGCGGCCGTCAGCGCCTCGACGGGACCCCGGGCGTCGGTCGTGCGGTCGAGGTGAGCGTCGTGATGGACGATGGCGACGCCGTCGCGGGACAGACGCACATCGAGCTCGAGACCGTCCACGCCGAGGGCAACCGCCCGATCGAACGCCGCCACAGTGTTCTCGGGCGCCAGGGCGCTCCCACCGCGGTGTGCGAACACCGCCGGAACCGTGGTCTCGAAGAAGGGATGACGCACGCGTGGAGTCTACCCGCAGCCGTGCGTCCGCACGGGACCGCTCAAGGCGGGACGCGCCGCACGACTCCTGCTGATAGAATCCGGGCATGGCGCCTCCTATCCAGACGCTCGGTCAACTACGACAACTTGGGGCGCGGCCTCGATCGGTCAAGCAGGAGATTCGGGACAATCTGGTGCGCAAGCTCCAGGCAGGCGAGCCGCTCTTCCCGGGCATCATCGGCTATCAGGACACGGTCGTGCCGCAGCTCGTCAATGCGATCCTCTCGCAGCACAACTTCATCCTGCTCGGCCTCCGTGGACAGGCCAAGAGCCGCATCCTGCGTGGACTGGTCGAGCTGTTGGACGAGACGATCCCGGTCGTGCCGGGCTGTGAGCTTCACGACGACCCGCGCGCGCCTCTCTGCGGCGCGTGCCGGGCGCGCCTCGCCACCGAACAGGACCGTTTACCGATCGCCTGGCTCCCCCGCGAAGGTCGGTTCGTCGAGAAGCTCGCGACGCCGGACGTGACCATCGCCGACATGGTCGGCGACATCGATCCGATCAAGGCCGCACAGTCGGGGCTCACGCTCTCGGACGAGCTGACGATGCACTATGGTTTGCTGCCGCGGGCGAATCGCGGGATCTTCGCGATCAACGAACTGCCGGATCTCGCCGGGAAGATTCAAGTGGGACTGTTCAACATCCTTCAGGAAGGAGACGTGCAGATCAAGGGCTACCCCATCCGTCTGCCCTTGGACCTTCTGATGGTCTTCACCGCCAACCCCGAAGACTACACGGCGCGTGGAAAGATCATCACGCCGCTGAAGGATCGCATCGGATCCGAGATTCGCACGCACTATCCGCTGACGCGGGCCAGCGCCGTCGCCATTACCACGCAGGAGGCGTGGACCGAACGACCTGGCGGCCGGTCGCTCGTCATCCCGCCGTATGTGCGTGAGGTCGTCGAAGAGGTGGCCTTCCAGGCGCGGACCGAGCGGAAGATCGACAAGCGGTCTGGCGTCAGTCAGCGGCTGCCGATCACGACCCTCGAGCTGGTCGTGTCGAATGCCGAACGCCGGGCGCTCGCCAATCACGAGTCGGTGGTCGTCCCGCGTGTGGGCGATCTCTATGCCGCGCTGCCGTCGATCACGGGTAAGTTCGAGCTCGAGTACGAGGGCGAGCTGCGCGGCGCCGAACAGGTCGCCCGGGATCTGATACGCGCGGCGATTGGCGCGGTGTTCACGGGGATGTTCGACGGTGCCGACACGCGCAGCGTCGTGGAATGGTTCGATCTCGGCGGGACGCTCCCGTTCAGCGACGTGACGGGCGCCGAGGCGGTGCTGCGCGAGACCAGTGGCGTCCAGGGGCTGCGCGAGCTGGCGCTCACCGCGAGCCCGACGGCCGCGGCCTCGCCGCCCGCGCTCGCCTCGGCGGTCGACTTCGTGCTCGAGGGTCTCTGCGCGCAGCGGAAGATCAGCCGGAACGACGAGCAGGGCTTCGCGGCCAGTCAGGAAGCGACGCCACGCCGCGCCAGGCGCGAGGACGCCGTGTCGTCGGTGTCCGAGGAGGAGCTGCGCATCCCGGGGGTGGGGAAGAAGAAGTACTTCAATTAACGCAATCGTCGATGTTGAAATTGTCGGTGCTCCCCCTGAGTTCTGAGCACCCTCACAGCGCGTGACGAGCACGACGCGAAACGATGGTGGAAACCAGACTGGTGGCGCGGGAACCGAGCCGGAGTGTGGGGCAGCGCCCCACGTGAGATGAAATATCGATACACGAAGTACACGGGCGACCTGCTCGACGGCCTGGATCTCGAGGATCTGGTCGCCAAGCTGTCCGATCTGCTCCTCTCGAGCGGGTTCTCGAACCCGTACGCCACCGACGAGGACGACAAGACGCTGCAGGCGCTGCACGACGCCATCCTCGACGCCCTCTTCAACGGGGGCGTTCTACCCGAGGAAACGATCGAGCGCCTGCTCGGGGATCCGGCTGACGGCGATCAAGAAGAGGCCCGCTCGCAGCTCGAGGAGCTCATCCAGCGCATCATCGAGCGCATGGGGGAGCAGGGATACATCACCGCGCCTCCCGATCTCGAGCCCGAGCAGCGCCGCCGCTCTGGACGCGGCGTGGGACCCGACCAGCCGCCAGTCCACTTCGAGGTGACCGACAAGGCGCTCGACTTCCTGGGCTATCGGGCGCTGCGTGATCTGCTCGGCTCACTCGGCAAGAGCAGCTTCGGGCGCCACGATACGCGCGAGCACGCCACCGGCGTCGAGACCACCGCGGCGCCCAAGCCCTACGAGTTCGGCGATTCGCTGAATCTCGACGCCGCCAGCACGCTCCTGAACGCCGTGCAGCGCACGGTGCGGGGAGGAGCCGGGGGTACGCGGCCGGACGGCCGCGTCAGGATTGACGTGACGCACGACGACCTCATGGTCGCCCAGGGCGAGTACCAGAGCTCCTGCGCCACGGTGCTGATGCTCGACTGCAGTCACAGCATGATTCTGTACGGCGAGGATCGCTTCACCCCGGCCAAGCGCGTCGCGCTGGCGCTCGCGCAGCTCATCAAGGCACAGTTTCCCGGTGACGCGTTGAACGTGGTGCTGTTCCACGATTCGGCCGAGGAGATCCCGCTCTCGGAGCTGGGCCGGGTGCGCGTCGGGCCGTACTACACCAACACGCGCGAAGGCCTCAAGCTGGCCCGTCGCGTGCTGGACCGCCAGCGCAAGGACATGCGGCAGATCATCATGATCACCGACGGCAAGCCGTCGGCGCTCACGCAGCCCGACGGCCGCATCTACAAGAACGCCTTCGGCCTCGATCCCTTCATCGTCGCCGAAACGTGCGCCGAGGTCGCCGCCTGCCGCAAGAGCGGGATCATGATCAACACGTTCATGCTGGCGCGCGACTACGACCTCGTGAGCTTCGTCCGCCGCGTGGCCGACATCTGCAAGGGAAAGGCGTACTTCACGACCCCGTACACCCTCGGGCAGTACGTGTTGATGGACTACGTCAACAAGAAGACACGAACCATTCACTGAGGGGCCGAGGCGCGTGCCATGTCCGAGCTCCTACCGCTCTTCCCGCTGCCGGACGTCGTCCTCTTTCCGAACGTGTTCTTGCCCCTCCACGTCTTCGAGCCACGGTATCGCGACATGGTGGCTGACGCGCTCGCCGGTGATCGACAGATCGCGATGGTGCTGCTCCGCAGCGGCTGGGAGTCCGACTACGACGGTCGTCCGCCGATCTACTCCATCGCGTGCAGCGGTCTCATGACGCACGTCGAGCGGCTGCCCGACGGGAAGTACAACCTCGTATTGCGGGGGGTGGAACGCGTGCGCATCACCGGCGAAGACCACGGGCGGCCCTATCGGAGGGGGTTCGTGACGCGCGTGCCCGAGCGGCCGCTGTCCCAGGACGACCGGCGTGAGCTGCACGAGATCCGCACGCGTCTCGAGGCGCTCGTCGTCCCCGCCGGAGCGGACGCGCGTCTTTCGGCGGAGATGACCGATGAGGACCTCGTGAACGCCCTCGCCCAGTACCTTGATCTCGAACCCATCGAGAAGCAGGCACTGCTAGAGCACGACGTGGTGCTCGACCGGGCACGCGCCCTGGTCGAGCTCCTTGAGATGAAGATGCTGATCGCTCGCACGACCAACCTGCCGCGCGGTCTCACGCACTGAGCGAGGCGACCCGCCCGTGGTCTCGCCGCATTCAGCCGGCGAGGCCGTCCGTCGCCCCCACGCGTGGGGACACATGCTTGGGGCCCTCGGATGCGACGCGAGACGTTTACCGCTGGTGGTCAAGCGGCGGAGAGCCCATCCAGGGCCACACGGTTCTTCCCGTTCCGCTTGGCGGCATACAGCGCCTCGTCGGCGCGGTGCATCAGCCCGTCGCCGGTGTCACCCGACACGTACGCGGCGATGCCGCAACTGACGGTGATGCCGGTCGCCCCGCCCGGCGCGATCTCCGCGGTCGCCAGCTTGGCGGCAACCGCGTTCATCCGACCCTCGGCCTGCGCGAGCGTCACACCGGAGGCGAGCACGGCGAACTCGTCGCCGCCGAAACGGGCCACCAGGTCGACCGAGCGCACGGCCGATTTGAGCGCCTGGGCCACTTGCGTGAGGACCCGATCGCCCACCGAGTGACCGTAGGTATCGTTGATGCCCTTGAAGTCGTCCAGATCCAGAAGCGCCAGGACGAAGGTCGTCTTGCCGGTATCAATCCAGCTCTTGAAGACGCGATCGAAGGTCCGCCGGTTGGCGATCCGGGTCAGAGGATCGAGCGAGGCCTCCCGCTTGGTATCGACGAGCTGCCGCTCGAGCGTCGCGACCTTCTGCTCGAAGACCGTGACCGTGGATTCCCAGCGCTTCCGCCGCTCCTCTGCGACGCGCTTGAGCACGGTGACCTCGGAGGCCAAGCGCTCCTTGAGCTGCCGCAGATCGTCGCACTGCGCCATCTCCTCGAAGCGCTGGGCCGACGCGTTCAGATGCGTGTCGAGCGACTGCTGGTCGCCCGTCACGGCGTTGACCGCTTCGCGTACCAGAGCGATGAGCGAGTTGATTTCGGCCTGGCGCGCCGCCCGTTGGGAGGTCAGCTCGGCGACGGCGATGTGACAGGCGTCGAACATCGACTGCGCCACAGCCTGGATACGCGCCGGATCACGCTCCTCCAGAAGCGCCGTACGCCCTCGCTCGATCTCCGCGAGCGCCGTGCGCCGCTGCGTGCTGTCGGCGCTCGCGGACAGCAAATCGGCAATGGTCCCGAGCGCGCGCTCGACGACCGGCCGCAAGGCTGCGAGTGACGATCCCCCAGGCTCCTGAAGTCGTAAGGCGATGAGTCTGTCCATGTCGTGGTCGACCCCGAACACACCAATCGGTTCAGCGAGCCCGAGCTTGACAGGAAAGCGTGTGTAGACCTGGGTGACCGTTTCGCTTCGCCTGAATCGCGCGAAGAAAAACTCCTACCGACCCAGCCGGGCGGCAATCGTCTGGACGATGGTCTCGCCGTGAAAACGCCCGTTCTCGATGAAGATCGTCCCGGTATCCATTCCGGCAATGGCACCGCCGGCGACGAAGAGCCCCGGCACGCTGGTCTCGAACGTCGTCGAATCCAGAACCGGGGCACATCGCTCGTTCAGCGCAATACCGGCTGCGGCCATCAAATCCCAATCGGGGTGATAGCCAACGAGCAGAAAGACAGCATCGGCCGGCAGTTCGTGCATGCCGCGTGCACCCGTGATCACGACGCTCCTCGGCCGAATCTCGGTCACCTGACTCCCGAACCAGGCGGTGATCGACCCTTCCTTGATGCGATTCTCGATGTCCGGGCGGACCCAGTACTTGATCGTCGACTTGAGTTCCGCGTGCCGGTGCACGAGGGTGACCGACGCACCGGCCCGATGCATGTCCAAGGCGGCCTCGGCGGCTGAGTTTCCCCCGCCGACGATCACCACGTGCCGGCGGTAGTAGGGATGCGGCTCCGAATAGTAGTGGTGCACGTGCGGCAGGTCTTCGCCCGGCACGCCCAGCTGGTTCGCGTGATCGTAGTACCCCGTCGCCAGCACGACGTGACGGGCGTGACGGACGCGGCGGACGTCGTGTGCGGTGCTCTCGACAGCGAACCACGTCGGTCCGGAGGTATCACCCGCCTCCGCTGGCGGCCCTGCGAGGGCTCGCACCCCAATGACCGTCTCCTCGAACGCGATCTGCAGGTCGAAGGCGTCGACGACACGGCGGTAGTACCGGAGCGCCTCGTGGCGCGTCGGCTTGTCGTAGGGCGTCACGAAGGGCAGGCCGCCGATCTCGAGGAGCTCCGGCGTGGTGAAGAACACCATTTGCGGCGGAAAATTGAAGATTGCGTTCACGAGCACGCCCTGCTCGAGCACCTCGTAGTCGAGCCCACGTCGCTTGGCGGCGATGGCGGCGGAGAGGCCTGACGGCCCGCCGCCCACGATGAGGAGGTCACGTACCGACACGCGCCTATTCTAGATGCCGGCCCCGAGCGACCTCGGCCGCCGCCGGACACGGGCGCTTCGAGGCGGTCCGTCCTGCACGGTTCTTCACCGCGGTCGGGCCGTCCAGCGGCTCACCTGCCCGCTCGCCCCCTCTTTCAGCCCGTTCGACGACAAAAGGATCGAAGAACCCGTTCCTCATCTATCATTTAGCGCACGTCGGACCTGTGGCCTGTACGCCTCAGGGAACCGTCAATGCGGCCGTCGATCTGCGGATTCCCCGGCGGACCACGGCTCCAGGAGAGACGCTATGCACGCGCCAATCAAGTACTTCGAGAAGGGCCTCGCCGTTGCCGCAAGCGGTGCGTGGACGGTGTTCAGCGGCTTGAACCGAATCAAGCAGAACCCCTCCTTTACCCCGAAGTGGTCGGACCGGCCGCTGCTCAAGTCCTATGAGAAGACCAAGCCGACGCTTGGCTGGCCTCGCGAGACCGACTCACTCTGTCCCACCTGTGTCCGTGAAGCGCGGCAGGCGATCCTCGACGGGAAGAATGACGTCAGCGTCCTCCTGAACGAGAAGGTCGGCGAGATCAAGGCGACAATCATCGAGCGTGACGGCCAGATCCTGATGGTCAAGGACTGCCCGCTCCACGGGCACTTCGAAGACGTGATGGCCATCGATACGGCCTTCTTCAAGCACCTGGAGGAAGTGTTCCCTGGCCGCGACATCCGCGCTCACAACGACGCGAAGCTCCACAATCACGGCAGCAGCACGATTCTCCATGGACGCGGCTCGGTGCTGACGGTGGATCTCACCAACCGCTGCAACATGATGTGCGATCCCTGCTTCATGGATGCGAACCAGGTGGGCTTCGTCCACGAGCTCGACTGGGACGATATCAAGCAGGTGCTCGACAACGCGGTGACGATCAAGCCGAAGCGGCAGATGTCGGTGCAGTTCTCCGGCGGCGAGCCGACCATCTCGCCCTACTTCCTCGACGCGGTCGCCTACGCGCGCAAGGTCGGGTACAGCTCGGTGCAGGCGGCGACCAACGGCATCGAGTTCGCCAAGAGCGCCGAGTTCGCCAAGGCCGCGGCCGCTGCAGGCTTGCGGTATGCCTACCTGCAGTTCGACGGCATCGGGAACGCCGCCAATTCGCATCGGCGGGTCGGCAATCTGTTCGACGTGAAGCTCCGCGCGATCGAGAACCTCCACAGCGCGGGCGTCGACATCGTGCCGGTCATCACCATCGTCAACGGCGTGAACAACGAGCAGGTGGGACGCGTCATCGAGTTCGCGCTCGACAATCCGAAGAAGATCAACTTCCTGTCCTTCCAGCCGGTGTCGTTCACGGGTCGCGACGAGGAGGTGACGCCCGAGCGCCGGGCGGCCCAGCGCTACACGCTCTCGCACCTCGCGCACGACGTGAAGAATCAGGTCGGCCTCGGCGAGCCGACGCGCGACTGGTTCCCCATCTCGTTCATGGGCACCTTCACCGACTGGGCCGACGTCGTGCACGGGCCCGAGGCCGGATGGGGGCAGCTCACGTGCGGATGCCATCCGAACTGCGGCGTGGGCATGGCCCTGATGATCGACAAGGAAACCAAGGAAGCCGTGCCGGTCACGGCGTTCCTCAAGGCCGAACAGCTCGCGAAGGACATCGCGCAGGTCAACGACGCGGGCCGTGGGCGGTTTCTCTCCGTCGTGGGCATGGCACTGGCGCTCATGCGCAACTACGAGCCGTTCAAGGCGCCGACCCACTTCAAGCTGGTCGATCTGCTACGGAAATTCGACAAGACGTTTGGGGCGACCAAATCGGCCCAGCAGGGCAAGTACGGCAAGACGAGTGGCGACCGCACGGCCGCCGATATCGAGAAGCGCCGCGCCGACCGGTGGAACTTCCTCTTCATCGCCGGCATGTGGTTCCAGGATCTCTTCAACTACGACTTCCGTCGGACGGAAATGTGCATCATCCCGTATGCGACGCAGCAGGGCGAAATCTCCTTCTGCGCCTACAACACGGGGATCGGCTGGCGGAACATCATCGAAAAGATGCACATGACGGCGTCCCTCACGAAGTGGTACGAGGAGCACGGCCGGCACGAGATCTTCGCCGGTGGCAAGTCGGTGCCACTCGCCTCGGCCGAGCACTCCCTCGTCCTCAACGCCGAGGCCGTCGCGGCCGGCGCGCAGACGGACTTGGACGAGCTGGGGATTGCCAAGAACGCGCGGGAAGAGAAGCTCCGGGCCCGCCAGCTCGAGCACGACCCGCGGCACCATGAGGAGATGGCTCGACTCTATCGGCAGCACGTGCTCAAGGAACAGCCGACGCTGCAGATTCAGGGGCTCGGCGGCTCACGCAAGAAGCAAGACGTGCAGCCGGTGCTCCACAAGCCGAGCGTCTAGTCTGAGACGAACGGGCGGGCACTTAGTGCCCGCCCGTTCCCGCCCACCGCCATACCGCACTTCCCGCCGCCGGCCCTCGGTCATCAGACGCGAACAGTCCTCCGGTGCAGTTCTCAGTGCTCACGGCCGTCGAAAGTGCTCCGACGGAAGGTATGATCTTCTCCATGGAACGCACGTTCTTGCTCATCGGGGCATTGGCTGGGCTGCTGGGTGTGGCGCTCGGAGCATTCGGCGCGCACGGGCTCCGGGCGCGGCTCTCCCCGGAGATGCTCGCGGTGTTCGAGACGGGCGTGCGCTATCAGATGTATCACGCGCTCGCGCTGCTGGCCCTGGGCGCGATGGGCCATGCGGTCTCTGGACGCTGGGTCACCGTCGCGGGATGGGCGTTCACGACCGGGATCGTGATCTTCTCCGGCAGTCTGTACGTGCTGGCGTTGACCGACTTGCGTGTCCTCGGAGCCATCACGCCCTTGGGGGGCGTGGCGTTCCTCATCGGCTGGGCGGCGATCGTCGTCGCGGTCTTTTAGGCATGCTTGGCTTCGATGCCGTAGGTCGTCCTTCGGTCCCAGGCCTTCGGTCTTGGTCCGTTCCTCGGTCTTGGTCCAGCCTGAGGCCTTGATCCTTCATCCCGAGCAGGGCTGTTCAGCGCCCGCGGCCGAAGCCCCATGGACGGACGAAGACCCAAGGACCACAGCATTCAAGGCCTGATCACGCGAAGAGACGCAAGCGGTCCAGCGGCGCGCGCTACCGCGCGGCAGGCCGTACGGGGCGGCGGCGGGGCGGGGGCGTTGGCTTCGGGGGCGGGGGCGGCACGTATTCGATCTGAATGTTGCTGACAACCGCCACAGGACGCCCGGGCGACGAGTAGGTCGCAGGCCCTTCGAGCCGCTCGACCGTGAGCTTCTCGCCGAGCAGGCTCACCTGCTGCTCTTCCTCCGGGATCGTCACGACGATGTGCGCCGCCCCCGTCGGTGCCACGGCTTTCAGGCCGCCGGGCCCCGCCCCACCCGCGATGCGATCGACGAGGTCGGTGGCCTTGCGGAACTCGTTCTGGACGGCCGCGCGCGTGATGAGAGTGTTGTCCATCGTCATCACCCCGATCGTGGCCGTGTAGCGCGCGTACCCCTTGTTCGCCAGCACCTGTTCCTCCGAGTACGTGTGGCGGTTGTGCAGATCGAAGATGAGCGTGACCGGCCCCACGTGCGGAGGCAGCGGGATGAGGACGCCTTCAGCGGGATCACGAGCGCTCAGCACGTCGCAGAACGCGCGTTTGGTCGTCACCCCGACGCCGAGCGGTGCCGGACACGTGATCTCCGGGACGGCGTTCACCGGTGCGGGTGGTGGCGGGGGCGGTGAGGGTTGCCGCGGCGCCGGTGGCGGGCGTCGTGTTTGCGCGCGAAACTCAGCGGGCGCTCCGAGCGCCACGACCGAGAGCAGCGCGGCCATCAGCCGCATGGTGCGGGCAGTCAATCTTCTCCGACGCACGCCAAGCTCGCCGCGGTGACGCCGCTCGGCACATGGGAGCTGCGAAGCTTGAGGAGCTCCAGGAACTCCATCCGCGTACGGGCGCTCGACTGGAAGGCTCCGAGCATGGCGCTCGTCACGGCACACGAGTTCTGCTTCTCGACGCCGCGCATCGACATGCACAAGTGCGTGGCTTCGATGACCACGGCCACGCCGAGCGGCGCGATCGAGTCGCGAATCGTCTGGGCGATCTGATTGGTCATCCGCTCCTGGATCTGGAGCCGGCGCGCGAACACCTCCACGAGCCGCGGGATCTTGCTGAGCCCGATCACCTTGTTGCTCGGGAGGTAGGCGACGTGGCACTTCCCGAAGAATGGCAGCAGATGATGCTCGCAGAGGCTGTAGAAGTCGACGTCCTTCACGATGACCATCTCGCTGTAGTCGACCGTGAAGAGCGCGCCGTTCAAGACCTCGGCGATATCGGCCCGATAGCCACTCGTGAGAAACGTCAGCGCCTTGCGCACGCGCGTGGGCGTGTTGACGAGTCCCTCCCGATCGGGGTCCTCGCCGAGCTCGACGAGGAGCTGCCGGATGAGCTGTTCCATGCCCTTCATTCTACGCGTTTGGCCCGCGCGGCCCATGACCTGCGGTGGGCTGGCCGGTTCCGTACTGATAGAAGCCGTGTCCGGATTTGCGCCCGAGACGGCCCGCGGCCACCATGCGCTTGAGGAGCGGCGGCGGCGCGTAGGCCGGCTCGCGGAACTCGTCGAACATGATGTTGGCGATGAAGTACGTCGTGTCGAGCCCCACGTAATCGAGCAGGGTGAACGGTCCCATGGGATGGCCGCAGCCGAGCTTCATCCCCGCGTCGATGTCTTCGACCGAGCCGAGCCCGTTCTCGTACGCGCGAATCGCATCGAGCAGGTACGGCACGAGCAGACGGTTCACGATGAATCCAGGGCGGTCGGGCGCCGTGATCGGCTCCTTGCCGAGCCCCCGCGCAAACGCCATCGTCGTCTGATACGTCTCGTCGCTCGTGGCGAGGCCGCGAATCACCTCGGCGAGCTTCATGAGCGGGACGGGGCTGAAGAAGTGGAGCCCGGCGAAGCGGTCGGGCCGCGTGGTTGCCGCCGCAAGCTCCGTGATGCAGAGCGATGAGGTGTTGGACAGCAAGATCGTGTGCGCGCCGACGACCGCCTCGACTGCCTTGAACATCTTTCGCTTCTCGTCGAGATTCTCGACTATCGCCTCCACGACAAGGTCGCAGTCCTTCAAGGCGGCGAAATCGGTCGTGCCGGAGAGCCTCCCGAGCGTCGCGGTACGATCCGCGTCCTTCACCTTGCCCTTGGCGACGCCGTCGTCGAGGAACTTCCGGATCCTACCAAGCCCGCGCTCGAGCTGCGTCGCATCGACCTCGCGCACCACGGTCGTCAGCCCGGCGGCGGCCGCCACCTGCGCGATGCCCGATCCCATGAGTCCACACCCGAGAACGCCGACCGTCCGAATCTCCCGCATCGCCATGGATGAGTCCCTTCTCTCTCGTGCTATCTGACGGTTACGATCTGCCGCTCGCCGGCGCGTTGCGCACGGCGCGGATGCGTTCGGCGAGACGATCGCCGGCCTGTCGGGTACCCAGCGTGCCGCCGACATCCGCCGTACCCTCGCCCGCCGCGAGGCTCTGCTCCACGGCCAGCGTGATGGCCGCCGCCTCCTCGCGGCGACCGAGCTCGTCCAGGAGCAGCGCAGCCGACAGGACGGCACCGACCGGGTTGGCGACGTTCCGCCCGGCGAGGGGCGGCGCCGATCCGTGAACCGGCTCGAACATCGACGTTCGCCCGGGATGAAGATTGGCCGACGCCGCCAGACCGAGACCGCCCTGCAGCGCCGCACCCAGGTCGGTGATGATGTCGCCGAAGAGGTTGTTCGTCACGATCACGCTGAACTGGGAGGGATCCTGGACCATCAGCAGCGCCAGGGCGTCGATATACAGGTGGCGCGCCTCGATGTCGGGGAACCTCGCCGCCTCCTCACGAAACACACGCTGCCAGAGCGCATGACCCTCGGTCATGGCGTTGCTCTTGTCGGCCATGCATACCGAGGCACGACCGTGACTGCGGGCGAACTCGAACGCATGGCGGACGATGCGCCGAACGCCCCGGCAGGTGTTGATCTCTTCCTGTACTGCGACCTCGTCTTCGGTGCCGGCACGAAGCCGACCGCCGATGCCGGCGTAGAGGCCTTCGGTATTCTCACGGAACACCACGAAGTCGACATCCCGGGGGGTGCGCCCCTTCAACGGGCACAAGCGATCCTCGAGGAGCCGAATGGGCCGGTAGTTGACGTAGAGGTCCAACGCGACTCGGGTGCCGAGCACGATGTCTCGTGCGTGTCGATGGTCTGGGATTCTGGGGTCGCCGACCGCACCGATGAAGATCGCATCGAACTCGCGCAAGTGGTCGTAGCCGTCGGGCGGCACCGTGATGCCCGTCGCCAGGTAGTGATCGGCGCCCCAGGGGAGCGTCTCGAGCTCGATGGCCCGTCCGGTCAGCGCGGTGGCCGCATGGATGGCCTTGACGGCTTCGCGCGTCACCTCCACGCCAATGCCGTCCCCTGGGATGATCGCGACACGCATGCGCCGCCGAATTCTACCTCGGGGCAGCTACAGCTCGACGGTGTCGATCTGCGCCCTCTGGAGTCGCCCGCTGAAGTCGACGTAAATCGATTTCCACTCCGAGAACACATCGAGCGCGGCCGTGCCCGCCTCACGATGACCGTTGCCCGTCGCCTTCGTCCCGCCGAACGGCAAATGCACTTCCGCGCCGATCGTGGGCGCATTCACATAGCAGATCCCCGTGTACAGGTCGCGCATCGCCGCAAACGCCGTGTTCACGTCCTGTGTGTAGATCGACGCCGACAACCCGTAGGCGACGTCGTTGCCGATCGCGATGGCCTCCTCGAAGGAACGGCAGCGCAGAATCGAGACGACCGGGCCGAAGATCTCCTCCTGCGCGATGCGCATCGACGGCTCGACGTCCTGGAAAATCGTCGGTTCGTGGAAGTAGCCGCGTTGGTAGCGTGCGGCGTCGAGCACGTGCCCTCCGCAGGCGAGCGTGGCGCCCTCGTCGAGACCGATCTGGACGTACCGCGCCACGGTCTCGAGCTGCGACTGGCTCACCATCGGACCCATTTGTATCGCGGGATCGAGACCGTCGCCGACTCTGAGCGCCCGCGCGCGCGCGCTGAGCGCCAGAACGAAGGTCGCATGCACGCGCTCGTGCACGACGATCCGACTGGCTGCCGTGCAGCGCTGTCCGCTCGTCCCGAACCCACCCCACAGACAGCCCTCCAGCGCCAGTTCCAGATTCGCGTCGTCCATGACGATCACGGCGTTCTTGCCGCCCATCTCGAGGTGGAGCTTCTTGAAGCTGGGCGCCGCCGCCGCAGACACCGTCCGACCCACGTCGGTCGAGCCCGTGAACGACACCACCTTCACCTCGGGTGCCGTCGTGAGGGCGTGCCCTACGTCGCCGCCTCCACCGGTCACGAGGTTGACGACGCCGGGAGGCAACCCGGCTTCTTCCAGGATCCGCACGTAGTGGACAGCGGAAAGCGGGGTCAGCGTCGCCGGCTTCATGACGACCGTATTGCCACAGACGAGCGCCGGCGCGATCTTCCACGACGGAATAGCCATCGGGAAGTTCCACGGCGTGACGATCGCGCACACGCCGAGCGGCTGGCGCACCGACATCGCGAACTTGTCGCGCAGCTCGGACGGCGTCGTCTGGCCGTACATCCGGCGGCCTTCGCCCGCCATGAAGCGCGTCATGTCGATCGCTTCCTGGACATCGCCGCGCGTCTCGTCGAGCACCTTCCCCATTTCGCGGGTCATGTCGCGTGCCAGTGATTCCTTTCGCTCGGCCAGGAGCTGAGCCGCGCGGAGCAGGATCTCGGCGCGGGCCGGCGCCGGCACGAGCCGCCACGTGGCATACGCCCGCTCGGCGGCCTCGAGCGCGCGCTGGACGTCACCCGGCCCGGATTTCTGGAAGAGACCGATCAGATCGCTCGGATTGGCAGGATTCCGGTTCTCGAAGAGGTCACCGGACGCCGCGTCAGTCCACGCGCCGTCCACGAAGTTCTGAAAGGTGGTCGTCATGGGGGGAGGGTGCCGTACCTGCCGGGCTGCCCGCAAGCTGGCCAAAAGGCAACGCAAGGAAGGACTAACTTCTCCGATGCCTGCACCCCAAGGATGTCACCCAACGTATGCGACGACCAGGGGAGCCGGGCGGTCCTGGCAAATCATCTGGAATCCATGGCTCAGTCTGCATGGCACGATTCCTGAATCGTTACGGTGCAGGGGGCCGCGATGCTCACGAGTGTCATCGACCTGAACCGCCTCACGAATCCACCTGCCAGCGAGGTCGGGGATCCGCAGCTCGGCTTGGCCAGGAAAGTGGTCATCGTCAACGGCGGCGACGAGGTTCTGGAGATGCTCACCAGCGTGCTCGACGGGGGCCGCTACGAGATCATGCTGATCGACACCGCGTCGTGCGCCTACACGCACATCCGACTCGCCCAGCCCCACCTCGTGATTCTCTGCATCCGCGTCGATGACGTGGATGGCCTTCGGCTGCTGTCGATGCTCAAGCTCGATGCCGATACGCGTCCCATTCCGGTCCTGACCTTCACCGTCGAGGATGCGCCGGCAGACGACGACCCATCGCCAGCGGAGATGCGCGCCAAGAGAGTCTCGAAGCTCGTTCCGACGATGAATTGACCAGACGACCTCAGCGCAGTTTCAGGTGCTCGCGGTAGTCACCTGACTCGATGCGTGTCGCCCGGCCGAGGGGCGCATTGTAGAAGTACACCCAGGCCCGCACCGTAGCGCCCGTGTCCAAGATGACCGACGTCTCCTCTCTGGTGTACAAGCTGGTCACCGGTTCGCTTGCGCTGTAGCCCTCGATCTCGTCGAGCACGGCCAACACGGCTCGTGGATCACGCATTCGGTGGACCTCACCGTGGACGCGGGCATTCCGAGCGGGTACGGCTGCAGGGTAGAGACCGAGATCGAAGAGCGCCGCTGCGATCGAACCGCGCCCGACGAGCGTCAGGCGATCCTCGACGCCTGCCCGCCCGTGGCGCTCGAATCCCTTCATCAGCGTGCCGTAGAAGAACACGAGATCGTCCATGGACGCTCCCCGACGCGGCGCAGTCGCCTCGCTCCACCGTACGCGATTTCCGCGTCACGGGCCGCAGGCAGCCAGCCGAGACAGCGCTACAGACTACCCCGCAGACCGAGCGCGTCCGCCTGCTCCCGCATGAATCCGACAACGTTGCTGATGTGGGCATCGAGCGGCAGTCCGAGGAGCTCAGCGCCCAATCGCAGATCCTCCCGCTTGACGCCGCGTGCGAACGCTTTGTCCTTCATGCGCTTCATCACCGACGCGACTTCCAGATCGAGAATACTGCGGCTCGGCCGCACGAGCGACGCCGCCGTGATGAAGCCCGACAGCTCGTCACAGGCGAAGAGCGTCTTCTCGAGCAGGGTCTCGCGCGGCACCCCACTGTAGTCTGCGTGCGACAGAATAGCCGTGGTGACCCACGCCGGATAGCCCCGCTCACGCAGGATCTCGGCGCCGCGGAACGGATGGTCCTCGGGAGTGGGCCAGCGCTCGTAATCGAAGTCGTGGAGGAGACCGACGATCCCCCAGGCCTCCTCCTGCTCGCCGAACGTGCGGGCGTACCCCCGAAGGGCGGCCTCGGCCGCCAAGGCATGCTTCAGGAGGCTCTCGCTCCTGGTGAACTCGGTGAGCAGCGCCCATGCCGACTCGCGCGTTAGGTCCAGATGTTCAGGCATACCGTGATGATGAGGGCGTTGATGAAATCGATGAAGAAGGCACCGACCATCGGTACGACGAGGAAGGCTCGCGGAGCGGGGCCGTACCGATCGACGAGCGCTTCCATGTTGGCCATCGCGTTTGCGGTGGTCCCAAGCATGAACCCGCACAGCCCGCCGCTCATCACCGCGGCGTCGTAGTCGCGGCCCATGAGACGAAACGTCGGCCAGCACACGGCGGCGATGAACACCACCTGAGCCAGCAAGATGACCACCATCGGCAACGCCAGGCCGGCGAGCTCCCAGAGTCGAAGCGTCATCAGGGCGAGGACGAGGAAGAGGGAGAGCGCGGCGCTCCCCACATCGTCGATCACGCGCTGCGACAGTCCGATCACGTGTGTCGCGTCGTCCAGGTTGCGGATGAGCGCCGCGACGAGCATGGCGCCGATATAGGCCGGCAGCGTGACACCGAGCGCCTGGAACCCACCGCTCACACCCGAGCCCAGCCACATCGCCACGAGAATCGCGACGATCGTCTTGAGGAGCACGTACGACTCCCGGTCCTCGCCCTGCGGCACCCCAGGCTCCGGCGGCGGCGCGAGGGTGTCTTCGACGACGTGAGCGGCGACTGGAGCCGGAGTCCGCACGGCGGGGCGACCGTCACGCGTGCGCAGCTGGTAGCGCTCGATGAGCAGCGTGCCAATGGGCCCGCCGATGATCCCCCCCGCCACGATCCCGACCATCGCCGCCGCCACGGCCACCGTGGCGGCGCCAGCGATGCCGGCTCGCTCGAAGGCCGGCGCGAAGGCCAACCCGGTCGCCGGTCCACCGCTGAGCGTCACAGACCCATTCAGCACGCCAAACAGCGGAGGCATTCCGAGGGGCGCCGCCAAGACCATGCCGACGATATTCTGGAAGACCGTCAGCACGGTGGCGATCGCGAGGAAGAGCACGACCTGCGGTCCACCGACTCTGAGCAGCGACACGCTGGCCCCGAAGCCCACCGTGGTGAAGAACGCCACCATGAGCGGGACCTGCAGTCGCGTATCGAACGCGATTGGCTCGAGGCCCCGCGACCGAAGAGCGAGCATCGCGGCTGCCACCAGGAGCCCGCCAATGACCGGTGCCGGCACGTTGTAGCGGGCGAGCGCCGGCACGCGACGGCGCACGGCGTATCCTCCAAAGAGGACGAGACCGCCGAAGGCCAGCGTGTTGACGAAATCGAGCGCGAACATCCTGGACCCGTTACTGGACTCGGTCGCTCGCGACCATCCGCTGGGCCTTCTCGATCACGCGCATCGCCGTTGCCGTCACGCCGTGGCTGGCCAGCTCGTCCACCGGAATGAACCGCACATCGCAGGCATCGCTCGCCGCGGAGAGCGATCCCCCGATGCGAGTGCAGTAGTAGTCGACGATGACGAAGTGGTACTCGACCCGTCCATCCTCGCCGTGCTGGATCCGGTCGATCACTTCCACGACGGGACCGACATGGACGCGCAATCCGGTCTCCTCCAATACCTCCCGGGCCACCGCAGCCTCGAGTGACTCCCCGACATCCACGACCCCGCCAGGAAGGCTCCAGTGTCCTTTGAGCGGCTCGTGCGCGCGCTTGATGAGCAGCACACGGTCGCCCTCGAACACGACGGCTCCAACACCGACCACAGGGCGTCCGGGATAGCGGCGATCGGCGTGGTCGTGCCGCACGTCGGTCACTCGCCCATCACCTTCACCACCACCCGCTTGCGTCGCCGACCATCGAACTCCGCGTAGAACACCTGCTCCCACGGACCCAGATCCAGCTTCCCGGCGGTGATCGGCAGGATGATTTGATGGCCCATGATCGTCCGTTTCAGGTGCGCATCGGCGTTGTCCTCGCCAGTTCGGTGATGGCGATAGTCCTGCCCGGCCGGAGCCAACTGCTCGAGCCAGACCTCGAAGTCGTGGAGCAGGCCGTCCTCCCAGTCGTTGACGAAGACGCCGGCCGTGATATGCATGGCGGACACCAGCACCAGGCCCTCACGGACACCGCTCTCACGGACGATGCTGGCCACTTCGTCGGTGATGCGCACGAATTCACGGCGGGCCTTGGTGTCGAACCAGAGGTAGTCGGTGGCAACCTTCATCGATCACCTAGCAGCCCGTGTCGGCCGCGTGTGGTGCCAATTCAACAGAACTCAAGACCGCCCTCTCATCTCGCAGCTGCGTGAACCCCAATCGCCGGCGTCGTGCCGGAGCGCGAGGGCCTCAGTGCCGCGCAACCTGGTGCACTCACAGCGGGAGCGCGGCGTCGGCATTGATGTCGAGCGTCGACGTGACGCCGGCGCGCAGTTTTCTGAGACCCGCGGCGGCGATCATCGCGGCATTATCGGTCGACAGCGTGAGGCTCGGGACGAACGTCGGCATCTCACGGGCATCGCCGTGCTGTTTCAATTCCTGTCGGAGCCGACTGTTGGCCGAGACGCCGCCCGCGACACCGATGCTCCGGGCGGCTACCTGCCTGGCCGCAGTGAACGTCCGCTCGAGGAGCGCCGTCACGACGATCCGCTGAAACGATGCGCAGAGGTCGGCGACCTCCTGCTCGGTCAATGGGCCTGCCTCGGCAGCCTGCCGCTCCCTGACATGGCGGAGCACGGCGGTTTTGAGCCCACTGAAGCTGAAGTCGAGGTCACCCTTGAGCTGCGGTGCGTTGCGGTCCCGATGCGTCACGCGCGTCCTCGGTAGCGACACCGCCCGATCGTTACCGCTTCGCGCCAACCGATCGATGATCGGACCGCCGGGATAGCCCAGACCGAGCAGCTTGGCGACCTTGTCGTAGGCCTCACCCGCGGCATCGTCGCGCGTCCGGCTGAGGAGCTCGTAGACGCCGGGTCGGGGCACGGAATAGAGGCTGGTATGTCCTCCTGAGACCACGAGTACCACCGCGGGGAGCGGGATCTCGCCGTTCTGCAGCACGAGTGACTCGATGTGCCCGGCGAGGTGGTGCACGCCGATGAGAGGGAGCTGGGCCGCAGCGGCGGCCGCTTTGGCGAACGACAGCCCGACGAGCAGCGATCCGACCAAGCCAGGACCTTGCGTGACCGCAACGGCGCCCAAATCGTGCCACGTCACGCGCGCCTCGCCGAGCGCTTGGTCGACGACGCCGCAAATGTCGCGGATGTGCTGCCGGGAGGCCAGCTCCGGGACCACGCCACCCCACTCGCGGTGAATCGGCGCCTGGGAGGCGACGACGTTGGAGCGGGTCTCCCACGGGCGACCGGGATCGCCGGTCTCGGCCACCACAGCCGCCGACGTCTCGTCGCACGATGTCTCGATGCCCAGGATCAACATGGTGTGCCCGTGGACTGGTCGAAGGCCTGCTTGAGCGAGGCGCTGAAAGGCGGGCGGCACACACCACGCTCGGTGATGATACCGGCGATGAAACGGTGCGGCGTCACGTCGAACGCGGGGTTTCGGACCGACGCGCCCATCGGCGTGAGCTGTTGACCGCCGAGGTGGGTGACCTCACGTGCCGCGCGCTCTTCGATCGGAATACCCGATCCGTCTGCCGTCCGCAGATCGACGGTCGACAGCGGCGCGGCCACGTAGAACGGGATGCCGTGCTCGTGCGCGAGGACCGCGACACTGTAGGTGCCAATCTTGTTGGCCGTGTCGCCGTTGGCCGCGATGCGGTCGGCGCCCACCACGACCAGGTCGATCGCGCCCTGCCGCATGAGCGCGCCCGCCATATTGTCGGTGATCACGGTCGTCTGGATGCCGTCACGCACGAGCTCCCACGCGGTCAGGCGCGCTCCCTGGAGGAAGGGCCGTGTCTCGTCCGCGAGGACGCTCACGCGCTTGCCCGCTTCGACGGCACCCCGGATCACCCCGAGAGCCGTGCCGTAGCCCGCCGTGGCCAGCGCACCGGCATTGCAGTGCGTGAGCACTCGCGCCTCGGCGGGCACGAGCGCCGCGCCAAACGCCCCCAGAGCTCGACAGCTCGCCAGGTCCTCGTCATGGATCGCCTGGGCTTCGCGGTCGAGCCGGTCTTTGATCTCCGCAACCGACGCTCCGGATTCCGCCGCCGCGGAAAACACCCGCTTCATCCGCGCGATGGCCCAGAAAAGGTTGACGGCGGTCGGCCGCGTGGCCGCCATCAGGTCGCACAGTCGGAAGAACTCACCAGCCAGCTTCTGCGTGCCGCTCGCCGCGCTGGCTCTGGCACCGATCGCCAATCCGAAAGCGGCAGCGACGCCAATCGCCGGGGCGCCGCGGATCACCATGGTCTTGATGGAGCGCGCCACCTCGGCGGCCGTCCTGCAACGGACGTACACCTCCTTGGCCGGCAGCTTGCGCTGATCGACCATGACGATCACGTCACCCTCACGGGCAATGGTTGGAAGCATGGTCTTCCTAATCGGGGCTCGACCCCGAACCCCGGCTCGGGCGCTCGCGGGGACCCCGACGCCCCGCGCCGCTCCTTCGCGGGCGCGCCGTCGTCATGCGCGACGCGTACACAGTGCCCCGAGCAGGCTGCATCACGGACTAACGCTAAAGCAAACGGCGATCGAAGGGCAACGGGAGCAGCGCGCTCAGACGGTGGGTGCCGGTGGTCTTCGTCAGGTTGGCCAGCGTCACCTCGAGGTCGCCGCCGAACTCCCAGAGGATCTGGCGGCAGGCGCCGCACGGTGGCGTAGGCGCGTCGGTGTCGGCCACGATCGCGATGCGCGTGAAGGCCCGGTGCCCTTCCGAGAGCGCCTTGAACATGGCGACACGCTCCGCACAGACCGTGAGCCCGTAGGTGGCGTTCTCGATGTTGCACCCGGTGATCACGACGCCGTCCACGGTTTCGAGCGCGGCTCCCACTTGGAATCCCGAGAACGAGGCCTGTGCGTGACGCCGGGCCGCACGAGCCGCCTCGATCAGGTGCGTGGACGCGGAAGACGTGAGGGTCATCGCACCCGATCTCTCACGCGCCACCTCCGGCGTCCAGACGGGCAATCGTATTGGTCAGGAGCGCGATGAACTGGCCGCGCACACGCTCGGTCGTCTCGAGAACCTCGTCGTGATGCAGAGGCCGCGGCAACACGCCGGCCGCCATGTTCGAGATGCACGAGATGCCCAGCACCTCGAGACCCATGTGCCGCGCGGCAATGGCTTCCGCGGCAGTCGACATCCCGACCGCGTCGGCGCCTATGGTCCGGAGGTAGCGGATCTCGGCCGGTGTCTCATAGCTGGGACCGAGGAGCGCCGCATAGATCCCATGCGCCAAGGTCAGCCCCTGGGCACGGCCTGCGTCATCCGCGGCGGCCCGCAGGCGCGCCGAGTACACCTCGGTCATGTCCGGGAAGCGCACGCCGAAGCGCTCGTCGTTGGCGCCCACGAGCGGGTTGTGACCGGTCAGGTTGATGTGGTCGTCGATGACCATGAGGGCCCCTTGCGTGAAGCTGGTGTTGATGCCACCAGCCGCGTTGGTCAGGATGAGCGTCTTGACCCCCATGAGCCCGAGCACGCGGACGCCGAAGGCGACTGTCTTCGCATCATGGCCCTCGTAGGCGTGACACCGACCCGCGAGCGCCGCCACACGACGCGACCCGAGCCGTCCCGCCACGAAACGCCCGGCGTGACCGACGACCGTCGACGCCGGCCAGTTGGGAATGTCGGCGTAAGGGATCGTGGCCGCCGCGTCGCCCAGCGTCTCCGCAAAGGCGCCAAGACCGGAGCCGAGAACGACGGCGACATCTGGAACAGCAGGCAACCGAGCCATCACCAGGTCGGCTGCCTGCGCCACGCGGTCGTAGTACGAGCCCTCGGTCACAGCAGCAGGCCGGCGATGGTGGCGGTCATGAAGTTGGCGAGCGTGCCGGCGAACATCGCCCGCAGGCCGAGACGCGCGAGGTCGTGTCGCCGGTTGGGCGCCAGGGCACCGATGCCGCCTATCTGAATGCCAATCGAGCTGAAGTTCGCGAAGCCGCACAACGCGAAGGTGGCGATCGTGAACGATTTGGGATCGAGGAGCGGCTTGAGCGGACCCAGCTGCGAGTACGCGACGAACTCGTTCAACACCATGCGCGTGCCCAGCAGATTCCCGATCGTCGCGGCGTCCTTCCACGGCACCCCCATCGCCCACGCCACCGGCGCGAAAAGCCAGCCGAAGATCTGCTGGAGGCTGAGCCCCACCAGCCCGAGCAGTGCGTTCACCAGCGCGATGAGCGCGAGGAACGAAATCAGCATCGCGCCGACGTTCAAGGCCAGGTGCAGTCCCTCGCTGGTGCCGCGGCCCGCTGCATCGATGACGTTGACGTCCGTACGCTCGACGTCCAGCCTGACCGTGCCCATGGTCTTCGGCTGCTCCGTCTCGGGCACCAGCATCTTGGCCATCATGATCGTCCCCGGGGCGGTCATGATGACGGCCGTGAGCAGGTGCTGCGCCTCGATCCCGAAGAGGATGTAGGCGGCCATGATGCCGCCCGAGATGTGCGCCATCCCGGACGTCATCACGGTCATGAGCTCGGAGCGGGTCATCTCGGGCAGGTACGGACGAATCGTCAGGGGCGCTTCGGTCTGCCCCATGAAGATGCTGGCGGCGACGTTCAGCGACTCCGCGCCGCTGGCGCGCATCACCCGGTGCATCAACACCGCGAACGCGCGCACGACAATCTGCATCACGCCGAAGTAGTACAGAATCGCGAAGAGCGCCGCGATGAAGATGATCGTCGGCAGCACCTGGAAGGCGAAAATCACCCCATACTGCGCCCCGCTCGGGCCCAGGGCGCCGGTCATGACCTTGCCCCACACGGTCGAGTCGCCGAGCGGACCGAACACGAAGGACGACCCGACGCCCGCAAAACCCAGCAGTCGATTGATGCCGTCGCCGAGCGCCGAGAACACGCGCTGCCCCAGCGTGGTCTTGAGCACCACGAGCGCGAACACGACCTGAAGGCCCAGGCCCCAGGCGACCGTCCGGCCCTCGATGGCGCGGCGGTTGGTCGAGCACCCGTAGCCGAGCGCCAGGATGACGAGAGCACCCACGAACGGCTGAGCACGCGGCACGCCCAGCTGCGCGGCCAGCGCGGCCACGACCGCGAGGGCGGTGGACGCCGCGACGAGCATGAGCTCCGACCTGTCGGATCGGCGCGGGAGGGTTGCAGACTCCTGGATCACGGTCACGCGTGAACCTCGGCCCTGATGAGCGGCACGGCGGGCGGCTGGATCTCACTCACGACGAGCGCCCGTTCGACCAGTGGCAACGCAGCCTGGAGCCGGGCCGGATCGGCATAGTGCAGCTCCAGCAGTGCCTGACCCGCCGTCACCACCTGTCGCGGCTTCGCCTTGAGCACGATACCAACCGACGGATCGATCGGATCGTCGATGCGGTCACGGCCAGCGCCGAGGACCACCGCCGCGCGACCGATGAGCTCGGCATCCACGCGGGTCACGAAGCCCGTCTGGGCGGTGGTCACCACGTGCCGGTAGGGAGCAGCAGGCAGACGCCTGGGGTCATCGACGATGGCCGGGTCGCCACCTTGCATTTCGATGATGCGGCGAAAGCGCTCGAGCCCTGCCCCACTGGCGAGCAGCGTGCGCACTCGTCGTTCAGCGGTTGCCAGGTCGGCTGCCGCCTCACCAAGGACCAGCATCCTCGAGGCGAGCGCGACCGAGACCTCGAGGAGGTCTTCGGGGCCCTCTCCCTTCAGAACGTCGAGACATTCCGCGACCTCGAGGGCGTTGCCGACGGCCAGCCCGAGCGGCGTGTCCATGCCTGTCACGAGCGCTTCGGTCCGGAGACCGGACGCTCTTCCAATCGAGACGAGCGACTCGGCCAACCGCCGCGACTGCTCTTCGGTCTTCATGAACGCGCCCGAGCCGGTCTTGACGTCGAGCACCAGGGCGTCGATCCCCTCGGCGATCTTCTTGCTCATGATCGACGCGCTGATGAGGGGAATGCTCTCGACCGTGCCCGTGACATCGCGCAACGCATAGAGCTTTCTGTCCGCCGGAGCGATCGCGGCGGTTTGCCCCATCATGACGCAGCCCGTCCGCTCGAGCGCGCGCCACATCTCCTCCACGCTCAAGTGGACCCGAAATCCGGGAATCGACTCGAGCTTGTCGAGCGTGCCGCCGGTGTGGCCGAGCCCGCGTCCTGACATCATCGGCACCGGCACGCCGCAGGCCGCGACGAGCGGTGCGATGATGAGCGACGTCTTGTCGCCGACGCCGCCGGTGCTGTGCTTGTCGACCTTGAGGCCGGGGATCCCGCTGAGGTCGAGACGCGTCCCCGACTGGACCATCGCCTCGGTGAGCCACGTGGTCTCGGCGGGAGACATCCCACGGAGCAGCACCGCCATCAACCAGGCTGACGCCTGATAGTCCGGCACGCTCCCCCGCGTCACGCCATCGACCATGAACCGAATCTCGTCGGGGGACAGCGCCTCGCCGTCCCGCTTCCGGACGATGACGTCGGTGGCTCGCATCCGGCAGCGGAGTATAGCGGATCGTCGAAGGCGGACCACGGGCGGGAATCGGCGCGGGATACCTCCAGCGACCCTGCGGATCGGCCGATACGCCTCAACGGGACTCCTACGCCAGTGACAGTTGCGACGCCCGACGCTATCTCGACGCTCGCCCCCGAAGCCACGGTGCGCCTGACCGATTTTGCGCGCGCATGCAAGGCCGCCGCGCGCGCGGTCGTGCTCTATCCGGCGGGCCACCCGGCCGTCGGAGCCACGCTGGGCCGTCTCGTGCACCTGACGGCAGCCGAGCGTCAGCAGAAGCCGCTGGTCATTACGGTGCTCGCCGACGCGCTGCTGCTCGACGGCCTGGCGCCACCCAGAATCGACCCCACGCTCGCCGAACTCGCCGCCGCGCTGCACAGCCACCTCATCGGTCAGCTCACGGTCAACCCAGGGGGAACGGTCGACGAGTGGCGGCGGTTCCTGCTCCTGATCGGCCGCACGCCAGACCAGGTGCGGGCGGAGGGGGGCGTCGCAGCAGTCTGGACGGCACTGGCCGGAACGCACGTCGAGATCACCGAGCTCGACTACGCCCAGGTGCTGCGTGATGGCAAGGGCTCGGGCAGCACCGGGCAGTGGACCGACCTCGTCTCGCACTGTCTGCGCCGTCAGCGCGAGGGGCTCGACGCCGCGGGACGAAAAGCGCTCTTCGATGCCACCGGCGACCCCAAGGCCTTCGGCGAGATCGTCGCGGCGCTGGACGGTGAAGCCGTGAGGAGCGGCGGCGATATCCAGGCGCGTGCCGAGGCGCTGGTCTCGCTGTTCGACGGGGTCGTGGCTTCGGTCACGGAACACGAGCCGAGCCACATCGACCGGGCGCTCGTTACGGTCGCCAGCGCGCTCAGCCAGATCTCGCCCGACTTGATGGCGTCGCTGCTCTCCCAGCCCCCCGATCTGACCGATACGCCGGGCCTGGTCGACACCGTGCTCAGCCACATGAGCGAAGACGCCGTGGCGCACTTCGTCGCCCAGAACGCGCTGGTGGGCGGTACGCCCATGGAACGGCTCGCACAAGCCTTCCAGGTCCTCGTGCCGGACGATCGCCGGGAGCGTGTCCTCTCGCTGGCAAAGGCGGAGGCGGCGTCGGGTGCCGGACTCGACCAGAGCGGCTTCGAGCAGCTCTGGGGTGGCATCGCGCAGAAGTTGCTGGTCTCGTACTCGGACAAAGCGTACGTGTCGGACCAGTACGGGCGCGAGCTTTCGCGCGCCCGCACGAGCGCAGTGGACGTCGAACGGACGGGCGACGATCCCCCCGATCGCATGGAAGCGTGGCTCTCGAGCCTGAGCGGCAGCGAGCTGCGCCGACTCGATCACCAATTGATGCTCGACCTGCTCGAGCTCGAAGGCGATCCCGAGCGGTGGGCCACGCTCATGTCCCCGGCCGTCGCACTCATCAACGATCAGCTGCTCGTGGGCGACGTCGACGGGGCCGGTCAGCTCATCACGGTCCTTCTGCGCGAGCGCCGGGGCTCAGGGCATCGGACGGCGGCCACCCGCGCGCTCGAGACGCTCGCCTCGGGCCACCTTGTCCGCCAGATCACCGAGCATCTGGGGACGCTGGACGAGGTACAGTTCGAGCAGGTCAGCGGCTGGCTCGTCGAGATCGGCGGGTTGGCGAAGGGCGTCGCAGACGAGCTCACGGGAGCGGCGGACGCCACGATCCGCGATCGTCTGACGCGGCTGCTGGTCGCCTTCGGCGCGGAAGGCCGGGCCGAAGTCGAGCGGTTGCGGCGCGCGCCGACCGCCGCCGGACGTCGTGCAGCCGTCTTGCTGCTCAAGCGGTTCGGTGGCACCGACGCCCTGAGCGAGCTGACGGGTTTGCTGAGCGACGACGACTCTCACGTCGCGCGTGACGCCGTCGCCGCCATTCTCGATCTACGCACCGAGCGCGCTCACAGCGTGCTCGGGCAGGCCGTGCTGCAAGGGCCGCCAGCCGTGCGCCAAGCCATCTTGGGGGCGGCAGAGGCACGCGACACGCGCGCGGTTCCGGTGTTCACCTACCTGCTCAGGTCGCTGGACCGACGGGGTCCTTCGCTCGACCTCTACCTCAAGTCGCTATATGCCGTGGGCACGATCGGTGACGCGAGCGGCGTGCCCGCGGTCGCCCAGGCGCTCTTGCGGGGTGAATGGTGGGCCCCGCGACGCACGGCGCGGATTCGACGAGCGGCAGCCGCGGCGCTGGCTCGAATCGGAGAGCCGACGGGGACGCAGGCGCTCGAAGCGGCAATCCGTACCGGATCACGCGGGGTTCGGGCGGCCGCACGGCCCGCCCTCTCCTCGGGCGGCTCCGCCCGAGGAATCGGACCCAGCCAATGACCGCGACACCCGTGACAGAAGACGTCCTGCGCCGATTCGCGGCGGCCGTCCGCTCGGGCCAGCTCTACGCCGAGCACCATCCGATTGTCGGCCGGAACATCACGGCGCTCCTCGGGGCGATCGAGCGCTTTCATCAACGCGCGACCCCACTGGTCATCGGGGTCGTCGGCGACGAAATCGTCGTCGGTGACGTCCCGGTCGCGACCGGCGACGGGCACGCGGGCTTCGTGCGCCGCTTGAAGGCCGCCGGCTTCGAACGCGTCGTCATCGACCGCGGCGTGGCCGCTGACGAGCTGAAGCTCTTCGTCACGGCGTTGAATCGGACGGAACCGGGCGGCTCGCACGACCACCCGTTTCCCGCCCTCGCGCACGTGCGGGTCGGCAAGCTGAACGCCAGCGATCAGGACGATGCCGAGGAGCGGGAGGCGGTGGCCTCGTTCCGACGCCTCTACGACGATGCGGTGTCGGCCGCCAACGTCGTGTGGAGCAGCGCAGCGGTCGAGCGGCACCCCGACGTCACCGCCGCCAAGAGTCTCGTCGACGGTCTGGCGCACGCCGTCTCGCAGAATCGTTCTGCGCTCCTCGCCCTGACGACGCTCAAGAACTACGACAATTACACGTTCACGCACATGGTGAACGTGTCGATCTTGACCATGGGGCAGGCGCGCGCGCTCGGCATCAACGGCCCACTGCTGCGCGAGATCGGCCTCGCGGCGCTGATGCACGACATCGGCAAGGTTCGGACCCCCCTTGAGATTCTCAACAAGCCCGAGAAGCTCACGGACGGCGAATTCGAGATCATGAAACGGCATCCGGTCGATGGGGCCGAGATCCTCCGGTCGACGCCTGACATGCCGGCGCTGGCTCCGATCGTGGCGCTGGAGCACCATCGACGGCTGGACGGCACCGGGTACCCGAACATCACACGGCACAGCCTCAACTTGGGGACGTCGCTCTGCGCCATTTCCGACGTGTACGACGCCATGCGATCACAGCGGGCCTATCAACAGGCGTTCCCGAGCGACCGCATCGTCGCCGTGCTCCGGCGCAACGACGGGCGCCAGTTCGATCAGCATCTGACGCGACGATTCGTTCAGCTCATCGGCATCTATCCTCCCGGTGCACTGGTGAAGCTCGACACGGGACACCTCGCGGTCGTCGTCCGCGTGCACGCGCTGGATCCCTACCGGCCGCAAGTGAAGATCGTGACCGACGAGCTTGGGGCCAAGCTTCATCAGCCGTACGAGTTGAACCTCTGGGAGAAGGACGTGCGCGATGGACGTCCCCGCACCGTCGCCGCGCCCGTCGATCCGAGCACCATCGACGTCGACACGCTCGCCCTGTTGTAGACTCAAGGCTCGCGCCCGAGCCGTCCCGCCTGCGCGCGACCTCTGAATGGCACCCAGGCGCCGCATTGCCATCCTGCGTAGACTGCTGCTTCTGTTCGTGAGCGGCGCGGCCTTGACGGCGCAGCCCCAATCCCGGGCCGCGCCACCGACGCAGACCGGTCCTCGTGTACCCTCCCTCGTCGTCCTGCTGGTCGTCGACCAAATGCGAGCGGACTACGTCGACCGCTTCGAGGCGGATTGGACGCGAGGTCTCGGACGACTCGCGCGCGAGGGCGCGCGGTTCGTGAACGCGGCGTATCCGTACTTGAACACCTTCACCTGCGCCGGGCACAGCACGATCGGTACGGGGACGTTTCCACACCGCCACGGCAACTTCCAGAACACGTGGTTCGACAGGCGGGCGAAGGCGCTCGTCGCATGCGCAGACGACGCCCGCGTGCGCACGTTGAGCTACTCGGGCGGAACGAAAGCTGGTCTCGGCCCCGGGCGCCTGCTCGAGCGGACGTTCGCCGACGTGCTGCGCGAGCAGCGACGGGCGCGCATCGTCACGCTGTCGCTCAAGGCCCGGAGCGCCATCATGATGGCGGGCCACGGCGGTCATGCCGTCACGTGGCTTGGCGAAGCGCCGGAAGGCTGGGAGACCTCGACGGCGTTCACGACCGTCCCGGTCCCGTCGGTCCAGGCCTTCGTGGACAGCCGACCGATGGCGGCCGATTTCGGCAAGGTGTGGGACCGCCTCCTGCCACTGTCACGGTACGCAGACCCAGACGACGGGCTTGCTGAGCAGGCGCTCGCGGGTTGGACGACCACCTTCCCCCATCCGCTCGTCGGTCTGCACAACCGGCCCGACGGCACCTTCCGCGCCCAGTGGGAGGCGAGCCCGTTTGGGGACGAGTACTTGGGCAACCTGGCCGCGCACCTGGTGGAGACCGAACGCCTCGGACATCAGGGCACCACGGACATGCTCGCGGTGAGCTTCTCGTCGCCTGATCTCGTCGGCCACCGTTTCGGCCCACGCAGTCAGGAAGTGCAGGACATGTACGCGCGGCTCGATCGCACGATCGGCACGCTGTTCGATCGGCTCGACGCCGCGTTGGGGCGAGACCGCTACGTCGTGGCCCTGACCGCCGACCACGGGGTCGCCGAGATCCCGGAGCAAGCCAAGCTCCGCGGCGATGATGCCGGCCGCCTCGCGGCTCAGACCCTCCGCGAGACCGTCGAGCGTGTGGCGCGGCAGGCGCTCGGGCCCGGGCGATACGTCGCGTACGTCAATTCGAACGATATCTACTTCGAGCCTGGGGTGTACGACACGCTGCGCGCCAATCGAAAGACACTCGACGCGATCGTCGGCGCGCTGGCGTCGCAGCCGGGCATCGCGCGCGTGTTCCGCAGCGACGAGCTCCTGAGGGTTCGGGACGCGATGGACCCGCTGCTGAAGGCCGCGGCCCTCAGCTACGCTCGCGGCCGAAGCGGCGATCTCGTTATCGCGCTGGCGCCTGGGTATATCCTCTCGACCATTCCGACGACGCACGGGTCAGCCAGCGCCTACGACCAGCGGGTTCCACTGATCTTCCTCGGAGCGGGCATCACGCCCGGACGAAGGCTCGAGGCGGCGACGCCCGCCGACATCGCCCCAACGCTCGCCGACATCGTCGGTCTCGGACTGAACCGGGCCGAGGGGCGATCGCTCAGAGCACTGTTGTACGGGGAGCCGTCAGCGACCCGTGCACCTCGCGGAGGACGGGGAAGGGCGGCAAAACGCAAGAAATGAACGAACGCCGACGCAACCACTCGGCCGCAGCCACGCCGTTCGTCTCGCGCGTCCTCGCGGCGGTGCGGGCGATTCCCGCCGGCCGAGTGGCGACCTACGGCGACGTGGCCGCCCTGGCCGGACGGCCCGGTGCCGCGCGAGCCGTGGGCCACGTCATGCGGGAGTGTCACAGACCCGATGTCCCGTGCCACCGGGTCATCTCCGCCGGTGGGCGGCTCGGGGGCTACGGGGGACAGGAGTCGCTGAAACGCGCCATGCTCATGGCCGAGGGCATCCCGTTCAGCGGATCCCGGATCCGCGCGCTCGATCAGGTCCTGGTACGGGCTGCCCGGCTCGACCCAGCGCCCGCCTCCACGCGCGGCGGCGCTCGACGCCGAAATGCGACGAGCCGCAGGGCACCGGCACGCCGCCACTAGAGCATTTTCGGCTTCGATGGAGTCCGTCGTCCTTCGGTCTTAGGCCTTCGGTGGCGCCCTAGTGGCTGTCCCCGAACTTCGGCTCTGTCGTTCACGGGCCTGTAGGCTCGTGATCCCGGGCGCGCTGTGTGCCGCCGTGATGCGCATGACGAGGGCGAAGTCTCCAGGCGAGCCGCATGACGATCTGGGCACACACGAGCTTAGGTTTCCCCGAACGTCCGATCAAACCCATCCCCTCGCCCGCTTGTTGCATGCGCAAGTTGCGTATGATGCTGAAGTGGCATCGAGGTAACTCCTTACCTCAGCCACTACGTGAGGCATCGGTCGCGCGGTGACACCGTGCAGCGGCTCTCGGATAAACGGAGGGCATTATGAGAACAGTGCTTGCGATAGGGCTTCTGGCCGGGTTGGCGCTCGAGGTCCCAGCGGCGCAGATCGGAGCGGGCGCGAGTCCCGGCACCGTGCTGGGCACCGTGACGCTCAATCGCCGCGTCCTGGTCGACGGAAAACCGTTACCGCCTGGCACCTATTCCGTGCGTCTCGGACAGGACGAAGTCAAGCCGGCTGCCGGCCAGACACCGGGTGCGGAACGCTTCGTCGAGTTCGTTCGCGGCGGCAAGGTTGTCGGGCGAGAGGTTGCCAGCGTCGTGCAGGGGCCCGACGCAGCGGCGGTGCTGAAGGGCAAGGGTCCGGCGCCGGGAGGCTCGCGCGTCGAGCTGCTCAAGGGCAACGACTACGTGCGGGTGTGGCTCAACAGCGGTGGAACACACTACCTCATCAACGTTCCGCCGGCGTGAATCTGTGCCGGCGTGCGCGGGCACGCCGTCCTTGACTCTTCAAGTGTTGGCCCGCTCCTGGCCTTTGGTTCCGCACCTGAGGCCTGGGCCCTTGGGCCTGCCAGCGCCAGCAGGGTTCGAGTGCGCTCAACCTATATCGCCATGACGTCGAACTGCTCGTGGTGCAGCTGGACGTCAGGCTTGACCGTGACGTCCTTGCCGAGGGCGCGCGTCAAATCGCGCAGCACCTCCCGTTCCTCTTCCTCGAGCGCGCGAGCGATATCCGGATTGACGCGCAGCACGAGGCGATGGCCGTTCACTTCGGGGCCGATCTTTCTCACTTCGCTCAGAATCTCGTAACAAATCGTCGAGCTCGACTTGATCACGCCCGCCCCCGAGCAGTACGGGCACGGCTCTGTCAGCACGCGCTCCAGGCTCTGCTTGACGCGCTTCCTGGTGATGATGACGAGGCCGAAATCCGAGACCTGCAGCGCCTTGGAGGGCGATCGGTCCTTCTTGAGCTCTTGCTCGACCGCCTGCAACACCTTTTGCCGGTTCTTCTTCTCCTCCATGTCGATGAAGTCGAGCACGATGATGCCGCCGAGATCGCGCAGCCGGATCTGGCGCACGATCTCCTTGACCGCTTCGAGGTTGGTCTTGACGATCGTATCCTCGAGGCGACCGCTCGATTTCTTGCCGACATACCGTCCGGTGTTGACGTCGATGGCGACGAGCGCCTCGGTCTGATTGATCACGATCGAGCCACCCGACTTGAGCCAGACTTTACTCTTCAGGGCCCGCTCGATCTCGTCCTGGACTCCATATTCCTCGAAGATCGGGTACGACTTCGAGTACAGCTTCACGCGCGAGGCCAGCGACGGCAGGATCCGCTGGACGAGCTCGAGCGTCTGCTGATGAATCTGCGGATCGTCGATCCGGATGGCTTGGTATTCGTCGGTCAGGAGATCGCGCAGGAGCTTGCCGACCAAGTTCGGCTCCCGATAGACGATGGCCGGCGCGCGAGACGACTCCATCCGCTGGCGGATGTCAGTCCAGATGCCGTGAAAGGCCTGCAAGTCCGAGAGGATGTCCTCTTTCGGCCGCCCGGCGGCCGCCGTCCGGATAATCACCCCGCCGCCGAAGCCGTGCGTCTCCCGGAACTCGCGAACGATGCCGCGGAGGCGTGCGCGCTCCTCGCGTGAGTCGATTTTGCGCGACACGCCGATGTGGTCCACGGTCGGCATGAAGACCAGGAATCGGCCTGGCATCGTGACGTGCGAGGTCAGGCGCGCCCCCTTGGTCCCCAGGGGCTCCTTCACCACCTGGACGAGGATCTCCTGTCCTTCACGCAGCAGGTCCTCGATCTTCGGCTGGGGCCGCGTCTCGCGCTCGCGCGCCTTGGCGTCTCCGTTGCGGCCATTGGGCGCCGCCTGAGCCGCGCCGGCGGCCTCGCTCGGTTCGTCGACCTTCTCGGGCGTCTCGGCCTTCGGCTCCGCTTTCGCCAGGTCCTCATCGTCGGCGGTCAGCCGCTCGAACTCTTCGAGGGTGTCCACGACTTCGGCGACGTACAGGAAGCCGTCGCGCTCGAGGCCGAGATTGATGAACGAGGACTGCATGCCGGGCAGCACCTTGGACACCCGGCCCTTGTAGACGTTGCCGACCACGCCTCGCTGGCGTTCTCGCTCGACGAAGATCTCCGCAACCTGGTCGTCTTCGAGGATGGCCACGATGGTCTCGTGGCCATTGGAGGAGATGATCATCTCCTTCGTCATTCGCGAACTCCTGGACGCCCGGCGCGACCTCGCGGCCGAGCACAGGTGAGTGCTCGGACGTCCGGTCTTCGGCGGACGTGCCGTTAGTTCGTGAATCTGCGCATGCGGACGTTGAGCACCAGCCCGAACCCGGCGAGCGTGGCGATCATCGACGAGCCTCCGTAGCTCATGAGCGGGAGCGTCAAGCCCTTGACGGGCGCCAGTCCGGCCGACATGGTGATGTTGTAGATCACCTGAAAGGTGAAGCTGGCGAGCACACCCAGCACGAGGTACGAGCCCAGGCGATCCTTGGACAACCGAGCCGCCTGAAGCGCGCGCACAATCACGAACAGATACAGGCCGAGCGCCACCACGACGCCGGCAAACCCCTGCTCCTCGGCCAGCACCGAGAAGATGAAATCGTTGTGAGCGACAGGCAGGAAGCGGAGCTGCCCCTGCGTGCCCTGTCGAAAGCCCTTCCCCGTAAGCCCGCCCGACCCGACCGTGATTTGCGCCTGGATCTGCTGGTATCCAGCGCCCCTCGCGTCTTGGGACGGATCGAGAAACGTCGAGATTCTGGTGCGCTGATAGTCCTTCAGCCCGAACTTCCAGACCACCGGCGCCGCAAGCAGGAGCCCGAGCGCGATGTATCCGAAGAATCGCACCTGCATGCCCGCCACGTAGGCGACGGCCAGGAAGACCGGCACGAGCGTCACCGCCGTGCCCAGATCCGGCTCCTGCGCGATGAGCGCGATGGGAAGGCACGTGAGTGCGCCGGCGACGGCGAAATCGGACCAGCGAGGCTTCCCCCGGCTGTCGCAGAAAACCTTGGCGAGCACCAGCGCGACCCCCATCTTGGCGAACTCCGACGGCTGGAGGTTATACGACCCGAGGCGAATCCAACGCCGCGCCCCCATCTGCACGTCGCCGAAGAACATGACATACAAGAGCGCTGCGAGGAGTGCGACGTAGATCATGTGCGACTTATCGGCGAACGCCCGATAGTCGACCGTGAGCGTCACGAGCAGGGCAATGAGCCCGATTCCGATGGCAGAGAACTGCGTCAAGTGGAGTCCGGTCCGTCCACCACCGGAGGCGCTGTAGATCATGGCGAGCCCGAGCGCACAGATCGCCAGAATCGCGGCGAGCAGAGCCCAGTCGATGTGGTAGTACAGGCGGCGCTCGAACATGGTCGGACGCACCGGCTGACCGGGGCGCCGCTTCAATTCTATGCTCCCCAGGCCCCGGACGCCGACCTTCCTTCACGGTTGAGCGACTGGCGGGCTGGACGGCGCGGGCGGCGGGCTCTGCCGGTTCGCCGCCACGTTCGGAGCCACTGGCGGCAGCCCCTCGGGCGCGGCGTCTGGCACTCGGCGTTCCTCGGTCGGCGTCACGGGACGCGGCTTGGCGACTGGCGTCGGCGGGAGCGGCAGGCCATCTTCCTTCGCGAAGAACGTCTCGATGACGTGCTTGGCGATGGGCGCTGCGTTGGCACCGTGCTCGGCGTGCTCGGCGAAGACGACGCCGGCGATCCGTGGATCGTCGCGCGGCGCGAAGAAGACGAACCAGCCGTGATCGCGCAGATCGCGGGTCGTCCGGCCGGCGGCCACCCGGGCGCCCTCGAGCGAGATCACCTGGGCGGTCCCGGTCTTCCCCGCGACGTCACGTCCGGGAAGGCGCGCGCGCCCACCCGTGCCCGCGCCGTTCACGACGAGCCACAGCCCGTCGCGCAGTGCCCGCACCGTGTTCGGTTTGAGTCCCAGATCGACCGGCGGCTCCCCTGGGACGTCCGCCCACCCTTTCCCGTCGTCTACGCTCTTCAGCAGACGCGGAATCACACGGCGCCCGCCATTGGCGATGCTCGAGATGTAAACGGCCATCGACACGGGCGTCAGGCTGACCTGCCCCTGTCCGATGGACACCGAGATCGTCTCGCCCGCGTACCACTTCTCACCGGTGCGCTGCCGTTTCCACTCTGGAGACGGCACCAGACCCTGCGCCTCGCTCGGCAGATCGATTCCGCTCTTGATCCCGAGGCCGAGCCGGGTGGCCCACGTGTGGATGCGCTCGATGCCGACCATGTTGCCGACGGTGTAGAAGTACACGTTGCACGACTGCTCGATGGCGTGACGCAGATCGATCGTTCCGTGCCCACCACCCTTCCAGCACTTGAACGCGCGTCCATAGAAGAGGCCGGCGCCGCGGCACGTGACATCGAAGTCCGGCGTGATGACGCCCTCCTCGAGCGCTGCCAGGGCCACCGCCATCTTGAACGTGGACCCCGGCGAGTACCGCCCCTGGATGGCGCGATCCTGCAGCGGTCTGAGCTCGTCGGTGTTGAGGGCGGCCCAGGTCGTCCGGTCGATCCCGACCGCGAATGCGTTCGGGTCGTAGGCGGGCAGGCTCGAGAACGCCAGCAGCTCGCCGTTACGCGGATCCATGACCACCGCAGCCCCGCGGTAGCCGAAGGCTTG